>LHCFC01400__coassemble_1497_pt1 | contig 33471 bp, 27 predicted proteins | sample LHCFC01400__metabat2_high_PE_054 | metagenome-assembled genome bin LHCFC01400
GAGACCAAGGGCATCGGCCGCGGCCAGGCCACGGCGGTCATCGAGGTGGCCAAGGCCCGCGACGAATATTATGAGCAGACCGGCATCTATGTGCCCATCTGCTCGGACGGCGGCATCGTCCATGACTACCACATCACGCTGGCCCTGGCCATGGGCGCCGACTTCGTGATGCTGGGCCGCTACTTCGCCCGCTTTGACGAAAGCCCGACCAACCGCCTGCGGGTGAACGGCAACTATGTGAAGGAGTACTGGGGCGAAGGGTCCAACCGCGCCCGCAACTGGCAGCGGTACGACCTGGGCGGCTCCCAGAAGCTGAGCTTTGAGGAGGGCGTGGACAGCTATGTGCCCTACGCCGGCCCGCTGGCCGACGGCGTGCAGACCACCCTGTACAAGGTCAAGTCCACCATGTGCAACTGCGGCGCCCTCTCCATCCCCGAACTGCAGCAGAAGGCCCGGCTGACCGTCGTCTCCTCCACCTCCATCGTGGAGGGCGGCAGCCACGACGTGATCCTGAAAAACAGTTCCAGCAACTGAGCGCCGGCCGCGCCTGACCAAAACACAAAGCCCCTGCCGGGGCGGGTCCTTTGCGAACCCAGCCCCGGCAGGGGCTTGTTGTTTTGCGGGCGCCTGTCAGCGCAGCACCAGGCTGCCGCCCTCGGCGTCCACGGTCAGGGTATCCCCGGCCGCGTGGGACCCCGCAATGATCTCCTTGGCGATCCGCGTCTCCACATTGGCCTGGATATACCGCTTCAGCGGGCGGGCGCCGTAGATCGGGTCATAGCCGCCGTCGATGATGGCGGCCTTGGCCGCGTCGGTCACCGCCAGTTTCAGCTGCTTGTCAGCCAGGCGGCGGCGCAGGTCTTCCAGCATCAGGTCCACGATGCTGCCGATCTCCTGCTTGGTCAGGCTCTTGTAGTAGACGATGTCGTCCAGACGGTTGAGGAACTCGGGGCGGAACTGCCGCTTGAGCAGCGCGTCGATTTGGTCCCGGGCCTGCCGGGACAGCTCGTTGCCGCCCTGGGAACGGCTCTGCTCCAGATCTTCCAGGATGATGTCCGACCCCAGGTTGGAGGTCAGGATCAGGATGGTATTCTTGAAGTCCACGGTGCGGCCCTGGCTGTCGGTGATGCGGCCGTCGTCCAGCACCTGCAGCAGGATGTTGAAGACATCCGGGTGGGCCTTTTCCACCTCGTCAAACAGCACAACGCTGTAGGGGTGGCGGCGGACAGCCTCGGTGAGCTGGCCGCCCTCCTCATACCCCACATATCCCGGAGGGGCGCCGATCAGGCGGGAGACGCTGAACTTCTCCATATACTCGGTCATGTCGATGCGGATGAGGTTCTTCTCATCGTCAAACAGGGCCTGGGCCAGCGCCTTGGCCAGCTCGGTCTTGCCCACGCCGGTGGGGCCCAGGAACAGGAAGCTGCCGATGGGCCGCCCCGGGTTGGCGATGCCGGCGCGGGAGCGAAGGATCGCGTCCGAGACCTTCTGCACCGCTTCGTCCTGGCCGATGACCCGCTTGTGGAGCACATCGGGCAGGCGCAGCAGTTTTTCCCGCTCGCCTTCCACCAGCTTCTCCACCGGGATACCGGTCCAGCGGGCGACGATGCGGGCGATCTCCTCATCGGTCACCCGGTCGCGGAGCAGGCTCTGCTCCTTCTTTTCGTTGGCCAGCTTTTCCTCGGCCTCCAGTTCCCGCTGCAGCTGGGGCAGTTTGCCGTACTGCAGCTCGCCGGCTCTGGCGTAGTCGCCGTTGCGGGTGGCTTTCTCGATGTCGGCCTTGACGGATTCCACCTCGGCCCGCAGGCTCTGCACCTTGCCGATGGCGTTCTTCTCGTTCTCCCACTGGGCTTTCTTGCTGTTGAAGGAATCCCGCAGTTCGGACAGCTCTTTTTCCAGGGCGGCCAGCCGCTGCCGGGAAAGCTCGTCAGTCTCCTTTTTCAGGCTGGCCTGCTCGATCTGCAGCTGGGTGATGCGGTGGTTCAGGTCATCCAGTTCGGCGGGCATGGAGTCCAGCTCGGTCTTGACCATGGCGCAGGCTTCATCCACCAGGTCGATGGCCTTGTCGGGCAGGAACCGGTCGCTGATATACCGGTCGGAGAGGGTGGCGGCCGCAATGAGGGCCGCGTCCTGGATCTTGACGCCGTGGTAGACCTCGTACCGCTCCTTGAGGCCGCGCAGGATGGAGATGGTGTCCTCGACAGTGGGCTCGTTGACCATGACAGGCTGGAAGCGGCGTTCCAGCGCGGGGTCTTTTTCGATATATTCCCGGTATTCGTCCAGCGTGGTGGCGCCGATGCAGTGCAGTTCGCCCCGGGCCAGCATGGGTTTCAGCAGGTTGCCGGCGTCCATGGCGCCGTCGGTCTTGCCGGCGCCCACGATGGTGTGCAGCTCGTCGATGAAGAGGATGATCCTGCCTTCGCTCTTCTTGACCTCATTCAGCACCGATTTGAGCCGTTCCTCAAACTCGCCGCGGTACTTGGCGCCAGCCACCAGTGCGCCCATGTCCAGGCTGAAGATCGTGCGGTCCTTGAGGTTTTCGGGCACGTCCCCGCGCACGATCCGCTGGGCCAGCCCCTCGGCGATGGCGGTCTTGCCGACGCCGGCTTCACCGATCAGCACCGGGTTGTTCTTGCGTTTGCGGGACAGGATGCGGATGACGTTGCGGATCTCGGTATCCCGGCCGATGACCGGGTCCAGCTTGTTTTTGCGGGCCATGTCCACCAGATCCTGGCCGTACTTTTCCAGCGCGTTGTAGGTGGACTCGGGGTCGTCGCTGGTGACCCGCTGGTTGCCGCGGACGGTGGACAGCTGCTTCATGAAGGTCTCGGCTGTGATGCCGAACCGGGTGAACAGCTCCTTGGCCGCCCGGCCCGGGCGCTGCAGCATCCCAAGAAAGACATGCTCCACGCTGATATACTCGTCCTTCATCTGCTTGGCCTGGGCTTCGGCGGCGTTGAGGGCCTGGTCCAGCTCGTTGGAGATGTAGACCTTTTCAGGGTCCCGGCCGCTGCCGGTCACATGGGGCAGCGCGGCGACCTTCTCGGTGGCGGCAGCCAGGAAGTTGCCCGGCTCCACCCCCATCTTGGTAAGCAGCTGGGGAATCAGGCCGTCCTGCTGCTGGGTCAGGGCCGCCAGCAGATGTTCCTGCTCGATGGCCTGGTTCTGATATTCCACGGCCAGACGCTGGGCGTCCTGAATGGCCTGGATGGTTTTTTGGGTGAATTGGTTCATGTTCATAGGACAAACCTCCTTCACATCTTCACCGGATGGTTCGGGGCGGGCCGGTCCGCCCTGCGCACGGCAGGCGGCCCCGGGGGCACCCTGGCAGTCGTTCGTCACGAGTGCAACCGTCCCTCCCCTGCCCCGCCGTCCGGGGCGGCTCTTTCCCATCGCCGCCCTTTTTCCGGGACAGGCGCCAGGGGCGGGGCAGGTTTTTCGTTGGATTAGCACTCTAGGTATCCGACTGCTAATATTGTACCACATCCTCCGTCCCTGTCAATGGGGAAAAGGTAAAAACTTTGTGAACGAAAATCCGGAGGCTGCATTTTGCCACTTGCTAGTTTTCGGAAACAAGTGTACTGTAAAATAAAACAAAAATTTGGGAAGGAGAGCCGCCATGGAGCCGATCCTGATTGCCGAAGATGAAGCGCCCATCCGGGACCTGATCCGCCTGACGCTGGAAGGCGCCGGCTACGACTGCGTATGCGCCGCCGATGGCGACGAAGCCGCCGACCGGATCGAGGAGCGGGACTTTGCCCTGGCGGTTCTGGACATCATGCTGCCCCGGATCGACGGGTACGAGCTGCTGCGCTACCTGCAGACCACCGGAACGCCGGCCATTTTTGTGACGGCCCGGACAGCGGTGGCCGACCGGGTGCGGGGGCTGCGGCTGGCGGCGGAGGATTACATCCTCAAGCCCTTTGCCCCCGCCGAGCTGCTGGCCCGGGTGGAGACGGTCCTGCGCCGCACCGGGCAGGGCAACCGCAAGCTGACCGCCTTTGGGGTGGAACTGGACCCCGCCACCCGCCGGGTGACCTGCCGGGGCGCCGAGGTGCGGCTGACCCCGCGGGAGTTTGCGCTGCTGGAACTGCTGATGCGCAACCGGGGGACCGTGCTGTACCGGGATGTGCTGTATGAGCGGGTGTGGAACGCCGACCAGGAATGCGACACCCGCACGCTGGATCTGCACATCCAGCGGCTGCGCAAAAAGCTGGGCTGGCGCCGGCAGATCCGCACGGTGTTCCGGGTGGGGTACGAACTGCAGCGGGAGGAGGACCTGCCCGCCGGGGAGGCGCAGCCATGAAGTTTGCCGACAAACTGGCCCTGGGGCTGACGCTGCTGCTGGCGGCGCTGTTGACGGTGTACAACATCTGGACCCAGGACCGGCAGTTCACCGCCGACCTGCAGGCCGAGACCGCCGTCGGCTGCGGCACGGTCGGGGACACCGTCTATGCCTTTGACCCCGAAAGCCGGGTGCTCACCGGCTGCGGGCTGCTGGACGGGGCGCGCCGACTGCAGAGTGACCCGTTCCCGGCGCCGGTGTACGAAGCCCCGGCCGACGAGAACCTCAGCGCCGTCCGCCGCCTGGGAGACTGGCTGGAACTGGAGTACAGCTGTTTCAGCCGGGACCGGAGCGAACAGACGAGCTTTTCCTACCTGGTGGAGCTGAAGACCGGCCAGGTACGCCGCAAACCCGACCTGCCCGAGCTGGTCTGGAACGGCTACGGCCACCAGCCCACGGTTTACGCCCAGCTGCAGGACCGGCTGCTGGTGGACTGCCGCGCCGAACCCTATGACTATGTGGAGTATGGCCAGGACGGAGCCCCCTACACCATCCACAGCGACCGGCGCTACCTGGGGCTGATCACCTATGAGGATTACCTGAGCGGAACGCCCGACTACACCATGCTGGAAGCGTTCAACTGAAAACCGCGCGCAAAAAAAACGGCGGGCCCGGGGCCCGCCGTTACAGCGTGTCGAGAGACTCGACACACTGCAAAGGGGGCAACAGTCGCCTACGGCGGTTCCTAAGGCTCCTGTTTCCCCCTTTGGAGTCCCCTTCGACAAAATTTTACGGCAAATCGCGCACTCGTCGCTATGCTCCTCGCACACAATTTGCCGCAAAATTTCCCTGTCGGTGTCGCCGTCGTCGGCGCATGTCCGCCGACGGCGACGGATTTTAACTTTTTCAATCAAAAACGGCGGGCCCGGGGCCCGCCGTTTTCCTTTGTGTTTGATTGCCTGTCTGCGGCTGCCGGCGCCGCACGCCGGGATCAGCCTTCGCTCTGCTCGGCTGCCAGGCAGTCGCTGCACAGGCCGAACACCGTCATTGTGTAATCTTCCGCCTTGATGTCGGGGCAGCCGTCCACCAGTTCCTGCAGCCGCTCCTGGGGCATGTACAGGTTCTGCACCCGATGGCATTTGCGGCACCACAGGTGCTGGTGGCAGGCCTGCACCCCATCAAAGCGGTCAGCCTCGCCCGGGATGGAAACGCGGCGGATCTTGCCGATCTCCACAAGGGTGTTCAGGTCGCGGTACACAGTGCCCAGGCTCAGGCGCGGGCACTCTGCCCGCAGAGAGGTACAGATCTGCTCTGCGGTGGGGTGGTCTGTGCGCCCCAGTACTTCCCGCAGGATCAGCTCACGCTGATGTGAATAACGCATGGGGTTTCTCCTTAAACATAAAAAAGTTACCGCCGTTTACGCACACGGCGGCATCCGCTGTTGTTGGCACTCTTATTGTACTGAATCAACTTGTCCTTTGTCAACACTTTGTGGAAATTCCTTGCGTTTTTTTACAATTTATTCGTAATAAAAGAAAAATTTCGGGGCCGGGTCCGCCCTTTCTGCGGCATGCCTGCCCGGTTGCCCGGCAAAAAATGTGACAGTATCACATTTCACTTCCCGCTCTCCCCCGGCTTTGCGGCGCCGGCGCCCTTGACCCGCTTCCAGTAGGCGGCCGCCGCCTGCTCGGTCTTGTTGTCCCCGAAGGTATAGTAATGCACCCCCTGCAGGCTGTCGGGCAGGTACTGCTGCTCCACCCAGTGGTTGGGGTAGTCATGGGCGTATTTGTAGTGCTGGCCTTTGACGGCCGCGTCCTCGCCGTCAAAATGCTTGTTCTGCAGCTGCCGCGGGATCGGCCCGCTCCTGCCGGCCTGCACATCGGCCAGCGCCGCGTAATAGGCGTTGTGGGCCGAGTTGGATTTGGGCGCGGTGGCCACCAGCACCACCGCGTCGGCCAGCGGCAGCGCAGCTTCCGGCAGGCCCAGCATGTTGGCGGCGTCCACCGCCGCCTTGACGATGGGGATGATTTGGGGCCAGGCCAGGCCCACATCCTCGCAGGCGGTGACCATCAGCCGCCGGCAGGCCGAGGGCAGGTCCCCGGCTTCCAGCAGGCGGGCCAGGTAGTGCAGCGCCGCGTCCGGGTCCGACCCGCGCATGGATTTCTGGTAGGCCGAGATGATGTCGTAGTGGTCGTCCCCCTGCTTGTCGTACCGCATGGCGGTGCGGCGGGCCACCTGCCGGGCCATTTCGGGGGTGACGGTGCGCACGCCGTTTTCCGCCGGGGCGGCGGTGACGGCGAATTCCAGGTTGCCCAGCGCCTTGCGCATATCGCCGCCGGCGCTTTCGGCCAGGTAGTGCAGGGTGTCGGGCGGCAGCGTGACCGGGACGCCGTCCTCCTGCCCCAGGCGCTCGGCCGCCCGCTGCAGCCCCAGGGCGATGTCCGCCGCGCTCAGCGGCTTGAACTCAAACACCGTGCAGCGGGACAGCAGCGCGTTGTAAATATAGAAGTAAGGGTTTTCGGTGGTGGAGGCGATCAGGGTGACGGTGCCTTCCTCGATGCATTCCAGCAAGCTCTGCTGCTGGCGCTTGTTGAAATACTGGATCTCATCCAGATACAGCAGCAGCCCGCCGGACCCCTGCAGCGTCCCCACCTCCGCCAGAACCGCCTTGATGTCGGCGGTGGAGGCGGTGGTGCCGTTGAGCTTGTGCAGCCGCATTCCGCTGTTTTGGGCAATGATGCCCGCCACCGTGGTTTTGCCCACGCCGGACGGCCCGTAGAAGATCATATTGGGGATGCGGCCGGTGGCGCGGGCCGCGTCCATCGTGCGGCGGAAGACCCGCCCCGGTCCCAGCAGGTGCTGCTGGCCGCAGACTTCCTCCAGGCTGCGGGGGCGCAGCCGCTGTGCCAACGGTTCCATAGACTTCCTCCCTTGGATGAATGTACTTGCATTATAGACCAACAAAGTGTTAGAATCAAGGTAGCAAGCGAATGACTTTGGCCCCTGCCCGGGCCGGGAAGTGAGAAACGCAATGACCAAAAAGGAACTGGCCGCCCTGTGCATTGAGCGGCTGAAACGGCAGTATCCGCTGGCGGACTGCACGCTGGACTATGACCATGCCTGGCAGCTGCTGGTGGAGGTGCGCCTGGCCGCCCAGTGTACCGATGAACGGGTGAATGTGGTGGTGAAGGACCTGTTCGCCCGCTACCCCGGCGTGGAGGCGCTGGCCGCCGCCGAGCCGGAAGAGATCGAGGCCATCGTCCGCCCCTGCGGGCTGGGGCGCAGCAAGGCGCGGGACATTTCTGCCTGTATGCGGATGCTGCGGGACCAGTACGGCGGCCGGGTGCCGGACGATTTCGACGCCCTGCTGGCGCTGCCCGGGGTGGGGCGCAAGAGCGCCAACCTCATTATGGGGGATGTGTTCGGCAAGCCGGCCATCGTCACCGACACCCACTGCATCCGGCTGTGCGGGCGCATCGGCCTGGTGGAAGAGGGGCTCAAGGACCCCAAACGGGTGGAGATGGCGCTGTGGAAGATCATCCCGCCGGAGGAGGGCAGCGATTTCTGCCACCGGCTGGTGTACCACGGCCGGGATGTCTGCACGGCCCGCACCCAGCCCCACTGTGAAGCCTGCTGCCTGGCTGATGTCTGCCGGTACGCCCGGCAAAACGGCAGAGCCCATGCGGTGACCGCGGAAGGGGCCCCTGCATGAAGCCGGCCGAAAAGCAGCGGCCGGCACGGCTGGGCGGGGCCCTGATCTCCACCCGGGTGGCGGCCCGGCTGCTGCAGGAGCTGACCGGCGGCCGGTACGCCCGCGACGACCGGCTGCCCCCTGAAGTGGAGCTGGCCGGCGCCCTGCAGGTCAGCCGCACGGTGGTGCGGGACGCGCTGAGCGAGCTGGAGCGCGGGGGGTACATCGAGCGGGTGCGGGGCATCGGCACGGTGGTGAACCGCGGCGTGGTGCGTTTGCAGGACCGGATGGACCGCAAGCTGGAATTCACCCGGCTGATCACCGCCACCGGCCACACCCCGCACACCGATCACCTTCTGGTGACCCGGCAGGCCGCCGAGGCCGAGACGGCGGAAAAGCTGGGGATCCAAGAGGGGCAGACCGTGCTGGTCATCAGCAAGCGGATGCTGGCCGACGACATTCCGGTGCTGTTCTGCACCGACGTGCTGCCGATGACGCTGTTTGACAGCACGAAACCGGACGCCATCGACTTTGCCCGGCCGATCTTTGATGTGCTGCAGGAGGAATGCGGCGTGCAGACCACCAGCACGGTGACCCGGCTGCGGGCGGTGACCGGCGAAGCTGCAGTGCGGCGGCTGCTGCAGCTGCCGCCGGACAAGGCGCTGCTGGAGCTGGACGAGGTGTGTTATTCCCGCCTGTGCCGGCCGGTGGTACACAGCCGGACGCTGTACACCGATTATTTTGATTTTGCCCTTGTGCGCAAGCTGGTTTGAGTGTATTATAATATGTTGGTGTGCAGGCGGCGCCCGGCCTTCCTGCCACAAGTTCAAGTGAAGAAAGGTTGCTGCCCATGAGACACCTGATCGATCCGCTGGACTTCACCCTGGAGGAGACCCTGCGGCTGATGGACCTGGCCGACCGCATCCATGACGACCCCGCCGCCTACCAGGACGTGGCGACCCGCAAACGGCTGGCGTCGCTTTTCTACGAGCCCTCCACCCGCACCCGCCTTTCCTTTGAAGCCGCCATGCTCAACCTGGGCGGCCAGGTGCTCGGCTTCCCCGATGCGGGGGTGTCCAGCGCCTCCAAGGGGGAGACGGTGGCCGATACCATCCGCATCGTCAGCTGCTATGCCGACATTGCCGCCATGCGCCACCCCAAGGAGGGTGCGCCGCTGCGGGCGGCCCGGTATTCCCGCATTCCGGTCATCAATGCCGGCGACGGCGGCCACAGCCACCCCACCCAGACCCTGCTGGACATGATGACCATTCGCCGCCGCAAGGGCCGGCTGAACGGGCTGACCATCGGGTTCTGCGGCGACCTGAAATTCGGCCGCACGGTGCATTCGCTCATCAAGAGCCTGTCCCGCTGCGACGGGATGCAGTTCGTGCTCATCAGCCCGGAGGAGCTGCGGGTGCCCGACTACATCATCAGCGAGGTGCTGGACCCCCGGCAGATCCCCTATGTGGAGACCCGCAGCCTGGAAAAAGCGCTGCCTGACCTGGACATCCTGTACATGACCCGAGTGCAGCGGGAACGCTTTTTCAATGAGGAGGATTACATCCGGCTGAAGAACAGCTATGTGCTGACCAAGGCCAAGCTGGACCTGGCCCCGCCGGAGATGGCGGTGCTGCACCCGCTGCCCCGCGTCAACGAGATCACGCTGGATGTGGACGACGACCCGCGGGCGGCCTACTTTGAGCAGGCGCAGAACGGCGTGTACATGCGCATGGCGCTGATCATGACTTTGCTGGGGCTGAAAGACCCCAAGACCGGGGAGGTGGCCTTTCCATGCTGAATGTAGATGAGATCCTCAACGGTGTGGTCATTGACCACATCACCGCCGGCACCGGGCTGGCGCTGTATCACCTGATGGAGCTGGAACAGCTGAAGGATGCCAGCGTGGCGCTGCTGCAGAACGTGCGCAGCCAGAAGAGCGGCCGCAAGGACATCATCAAGATCGAGGGGGATGTGAGCCAGCTGAGCTTTGACGTGCTGGGCTACCTGGACCCCCAGATCACCATTACCTACATCGAAAACGGCCATGTGGCCCGCAAGGTGCGCCCCGACCAGCCCAAGCGGCTGGTGAACGTGATCCGCTGCACCAACCCCCGCTGCATCACCGCCATTGAGGAAGGCTGCGATCACATCTTCGCCCTGACCCCCAGCGGCCGGTACCGCTGCATCTATTGCGAGCAGGAGTTTTCCGCCGGCGTGAGCGGCGAACGGATGCACAAGAAATAAGGGCCGTCCCCGGCGGTTTGCCAAAAAGCGCGGCGCTGTGCAAAGGGCGCCGCACACGGCCATCGCCCGGACCGTTCTTTTGCCCGCGCCGATCCCCCTCGCCAAGATTTCACGACAAAGCCCCCGGGGCCTTTCCCAAACCAGGAAAGGCCCCGGGGGTTCCTGTTCGTCGCAGATTCCCCCTCACCCGCAGGTGGCGGCAAGGTCGGCGTCGGTGAGGATGACCTGGCCGTCGGGGGTGACATCGGCCGTGTAGGTGGCGCCGGGGCGGGCGGTGCCGGCGGCGATCCGGTCGGCCAGCGCCTGCTCCACCGCCCGGCTCACCTTGCGGCGCAGGTCCCGGGCCCCGTAGGCGGAAACCTCCCGCCCGGCCAGTGCGGCGGCCACCGCCGGCGTGTGGCACAGCGTATACCCCTGGCGGGCCGCCCGGTCCTCCAGTTCGGTGAGCATCCGGTCGGCGATCGCCGCCATCTCGCCGGGGCCCAGCGGGTCAAAGAGCACGACCTCGTCCAGGCGGCCCATCAGTTCGGGGCGGAAGTAATCCTTGGCTTCCTGCAGAGCCTGGCGGCCGCGGCGCTCGTTCTCCCGCCCGGCCGAACCGAACCCCAGCGGGCTGGCCTGCCCGGCCAGGCACCGGGCCCCCAGGTTGGAGGTCATCAGGATGATGCAGTTGGAAAAATCCGCCCGGCGGCCCTGGGCGTCGGTCAGGCAGCCGTCCTCCAGGATCTGCAGCAGCAGGTTCTGCAGGTCGGTGTGGGCCTTCTCGATCTCGTCAAACAGGACGACGCTGTAGGGGCGGCGGCGCACCGCCTCGGTAAGCTGGCCGCCCTCCTCATGCCCCACATACCCGGGCGGCGACCCCACCAGCCGGGCCACCGTGTGCTGTTCCATATACTCCGACATATCAAAGCGCAGCAGGGCCTTTTCACTGCCGAACCAGTTGCGGGCCAGGCTGCGGGCCAGCTGGGTCTTGCCGACGCCGGTGGGCCCCAGGAACAGCATGGCGCCGATGGGGCGGCCGGCTTCCCGCAGGCCGGTGCGGCTGCGCCGGATGGCCGCCGCCACTGCACGCACCGCCCGGGGCTGGCCCACCACCTCGGCCGCCAGCCGCTGTTCCAGCTGGTCCAGCCGTTCCCGCTCGGCCTCCCCCACCCGCTCGGCCGGGATGCCGCTGGCACGGCTGACCACCCGGGCCACATCTTCGGGGCAGAGTGTCAGCGGCGCGCCGCCCTCCCCGCCCTGGGCGATGCGCAGCGCGGCGGCCGCCTCGTCCAGCAGGTCGATGGCCTTGTCCGGCAGGCAGCGCCCCGGCAGGTACCTGACGCTGAGTTCCACCGCCGCCCGGATGCAGTCCGCCGGAATGGTCACGTTGTGGTAGCGCTCGTACCGGGGCATCAGCCCGGCCAGAATGGTCCGGGCCTGATCGGGGGCGGGTTCTTCCACCATCACCCGGCCGAAACGCCGGTCCAGTGCGCTGTCCTTCTCGATGGTCTTGCGGTATTCCTCCGGCGTGGTGGCGCCGATGAGCTGCAGCTCCCCCCGGGCCAGCATCGGCTTCAGGATGCTGGCCGCGTCGATGGCCCCCTCGGCCGCGCCGGCGCCGGCGATCAGGTGGATCTCGTCGATGAACAGGATGGTCATTCGATCCCGGTGAAGTTCTTCCAGCAGGCTTTTGAACCGCTCCTCAAAATCGCCCCGGTACTTGGTGCCGGCCACCATGGCCGCCATGTCCAGCGCCAGCACCCGCTTGCCCCGCAGGCTGCGGGTGACCTGGTCGGCGGCGATGCGCTGGGCCAGGGCTTCGGCCAGGGCGCTTTTGCCCACGCCGGGCTCGCCCAGCAGGCAGGGGTTGTTTTTCTGGCGGCGGCAGAGAATCTCGATCATCCGCTCCAGTTCCCGGTCCCGGCACAGGACCGGGTCCAGACGCCCTTCCTGGGCCAGCCGGGTCAGGTCGCGGCCGTATTTCTCGCTGGGCTTGCTGCTGCGGGCGGTGCTCATCCGCGGCGCGGCGGAAGGCAGGGTCAGCTGCCCTGAGAGCTGCCGGCATTCCCGTGCGGCCCGGGGCACCTCCACCCCCAGCCCCGCCAGCCAGACGCTGGCCGTGCAGGAGCAGTCCTCCAGCATGGCGCAGAGCAGATGTTCGTTTTCCGCCCGGGCGCTGCAGGCCGCATGGGCGCCCAGCACCGCAAACTCCAGCGCCTTGCGGCTTTCGGGGGCCAGGTCCCGGCGGGTCAGCCGCAGCGGATGCCCCCTGCCCGCCCGCCGGTCGGTGCAGTCCTGCAGGGCGGTCTCGGTGATGTTTTTGCGGCGCAGAAAATCCGCCACCGGCCCCTGGGCGGTCTGCAGCATGGCCAGCAGGATGTGGCCGGTGTCGGCCAGGGCACACCCCTGCTGGCCGGCCAGGGTCAGCGCCCGGCCTATGGTATGGGCTGTCTGCCGGGACAGACCCTTTTGAAAATACAGCATACATTCTCCCTCTTTGCGTTGATGAATCAGGCGGGCTTCTGCGCCCAAAACCAGTATAGGCGGCCGGGGGGCAAATAATCATCGAAACAGGGCAAAGGCGCTGACAAACGCCGCCGCGTATGGTATAATACGATAAATGCCGCGCTGCGGCAGGAAAAATGCTGAGGTGGGATGTGCATTGCGCCGACTGTTGCGTTATCTGAAAGGCTATGAAAAACAGACCGTTCTGGCCCCCCTGTTCAAGATGCTGGAAGCCTGCTTTGAACTTCTGGTGCCGCTGGTGGTGGCCGCCCTGGTGGACGAAGGCATCGCCCGGGCGGATGTGCCCTTCATCTGGTCGCAGTTCGGGCTGCTGGTGCTGCTGGCCGCCGTGGGGCTTGCTTCCAGCGTGACCGCCCAGTATTTTGCGGCCAGGACCGCGCTGGGCTACGGCACGGCACTGCGGCGGGACCTGTACCACCATATCAACACCCTGTCCTACGCGGAGCTGGACGGCATCGGCACCCCGACGCTGGTCACCCGCATGACCAGCGATGTGAACCAGCTGCAGAACGGCGTGAACATGACGCTGCGCCTGCTGCTGCGCTCGCCCTTTATCGTGATCGGCGCGCTCCTGATGGCGCTGTCCATCAGCGTGCCGCTGACCGTCTGGTTTCTGGGGGTGACGGCGGCGATCTCGCTGGTGATCTACCTGATCATGCGGCTGACCGTGCCCCGCTACCACCAGGCTCAGAATACCCTGGACCGGGTCACCCTGCTGACCCGGGAGAACTATGTGGGCGCCCGGGTGGTGCGGGCCTTCTCCCGCCAGAAGGACGAGATCGAGGATTTCACCGCCGCCAACGACCGGCTCAAGCAGATCCAGCTCACCGCCGGGCGGATCTCGGCATTGATGAACCCGATGACCTATGTGGTGGTGAACCTGGGCATTCTGGCGGTGCTGCTGCGCGGCGGGCGGTATGTGGACGCCGGCAGCCTGACCCAGGGCGAGATCATCGCGCTGATCAGCTATATGAACCAGATCCTGGCCAGCCTGCTGCGGTTGGCCGACCTGGTGATCTCGGTGACCCGGGCGGTGGCCAGCGGCATCCGGGTGAACGAACTGCTCAACACCCCCACCACGATGCCCGACCCGGCCGCGCCCGCGCTGGCGCCGGTCGAAGGCGCCCCGGCCATCGCCTTTGACGATGTGAGTTTCACCTACCGGGGGGCGGCGGCGCCCAGCCTGCAGGACATCCGGTTCACTGCGGCGGCCGGCCAGACCATCGGGGTGATCGGCGGCACCGGCAGCGGCAAGAGCACGCTGGTCAACCTGATCGCCCGGTTTTACGACGCCGGCGCCGGCAGCGTGCGGCTGTTCGGCCATGATGTAAAGGACTACGCCTTCGCCCAGCTGCGCGGCATGATCGGCATTGTGCCCCAAAAGGCCATGCTGTTCACCGGCACCATCCGGGACAACATGCGCTGGGCGGCCCCCAACGCCACCGACGAGGAGATCTGGGCGGCGCTGGAGATCGCCCAGGCGGCCGATTTTGTGCGCGGCAAACCCGGCGGACTGGACGAGCCGGTGGAAACCGCCGGGCGCAACTTTTCCGGCGGGCAGCGGCAGCGGCTGACCATCGCCCGGGCGCTGGTGCCCCGGCCCCGGGTGCTGATCCTGGACGACAGTTCCTCGGCGCTGGATTTTGCCACCGACGCCGCGCTGCGCCGGGCCCTGCGCCAGCAGACCGCCGGCATGACGGTGGTGATCGTATCCCAGCGGGCGGCCGCCGTGCAGCGGGCCGACTGCATCCTGGTGCTGGACGACGGCGAGCTGGTGGGCTGCGGCGCCCATGCCCAGCTGCTGGAGTCCTGCCCGGTCTACCATGAGATCTGCCTGAGCCAGCTTTCCCGGGAGGAGGTGCAGAAGACCCTATGAGCGCATCCAAGAAAATGGAGGCCCGCGGCGGGACCATCCGCCGGGTGCTGCAGCTGATCGCCCCCTACCGCCTGCTGGTGGTCCTTTCGCTGGCGCTGGCCGCCGTGACCGTGGTGGCCACCCTGTACGCCCCGGTGCTGACCGGCCGGGGGGTGGACATGATCCTGGGCCCCGGCGCGGTGGATTTTGCCGGGCTGGCCCGGCTGGGGATCCAGCTTTGTCTGGTGGTGTTCGCCACCGCGCTGTGCCAGTGGCTGATGAGCGTCATCAACAACCGCATCACCTTCCAGGTGGTGCGGGACATCCGGGTAAAAGCGTTCAGCCACATGGAACAGCTGCCGCTGAAGTATATCGACGCCCACCGCCCCGGCGAGGCCATCAGCCGGCTGACCACCGATGTGGAGCAGTTCAGCGACGGGCTGCTGATGGGCTTTACCCAGCTGTTCACCGGCGTGCTGACCATCCTGGTCACGCTGGGGTTCATGTTGTCCATCGACTGGCGCATCACGCTGGTGGTCGTTGTGCTGACCCCGCTTTCCTTCTTTGTGGCCCGGTTCATCGCCCAGCACACCTACTCGATGTTCCGGGTGCAGAGCGAGACCCGGGCCGAGATGACCGGTCTGGTGGAGGAACTGGTCGGCAACCAGCATCTGGTGCGGGCCTTCGCCTATGAGACCCGGGCCGAAGAGCGGTTCGAGCGCATCAACCAGGACCTGCAGAAGTGCGGGGTGCGGGCCACCTTCTACTCCTCGCTGACCAACCCCTGCACCCGCTTCCTGAACGCCACCGTCTATGCGGCGGTGGGGGTGCTGGGGGCGCTGATCGCCATTGCCGGCGGCATCACGGCCGGCAGCCTGTCGGCGCTGCTGCAGTACGCCAACCAGTACACCAAGCCCTTCAACGACATTTCCAGCGTGATGACCGAACTGCAGAACGCGCTGGCATGCGCCCAGCGGGTGTTCGACCTGATCGACGAACCGCCCATCCGCCCCGACAAACCGGACGCCGTCACGCTGCACAAGGGCGCCGGCCGGGTGGCCTTTGAGCATGTGCGGTTCCGCTATGACCCGGCCGTGCCGCTGATCGAGGACATGAACCTGCGGGTCTGGCCCGGGCAGCGCATTGCGCTGGTGGGGCCCACCGGCTGCGGCAAGACCACGCTGGTGAACCTGCTGATGCGGTTTTACGAGATCGACGGCGGGGCGCTGCTGGTGGACGACACCCCCATCGCCGATGTGACCCGGGATTCGCTGCGGGCCAACTTCGGCATGGTGCTGCAGGAGACCTGGCTGAAAAGCGGGACGGTGGCCGAGAACATCGCCTACGGCAAACCGGACGCCACCCGGGCCGAGATCGAGGCGGCGGCCAAAAAGGCCCGCGCCCACAGCTTCATCTGCCGGCTGCCGCTGGGCTATGACACGATGATCGCCGAGGACGGCGACAACCTGAGCGCCGGGCAGCGGCAGCTGCTCTGCATCGCCCGGGTCATGCTGCGGCGCCCGCCCATCCTGATCCTGGATGAAGCCACCAGCTCCATCGACACCCGCACCGAGGTGCTGGTGCAGGACGCCTTTGAGGAGCTGATGCGCGGGCGGACAAGCTTCATCGTTGCCCACCGGCTGTCCACCATCCGAAACGCCGACCGCATCCTGGTGATGAAGGCCGGCAGCATTGTGGAAAGCGGCACCCACGACGAATTGCTGGCAAAGGGCGGCTTTTACGCCCGGCTGTATGAGAGCCAGTTCGCCCAGGTGTAAGCGTGCCCCGGCCCCATGCCGGGCGGAAAGGAAGATGTCTTTATGTCCAACACTCAGATCCCCCAAAACTACAAGAGCCTGCTGGGGCTGTATGATACCCAGAAGGCCATCGGCCTGATCAAGACGATCTTTCAGGAAAAGATCTGTGCGGCCCTGCACCTGAAGCGGGTGACGGCGCCGCTCTTTGTGGCCCACGGCAGCGGCCTGAACGACGACCTGAACGGCGTGGAGCGCCCGGTGCGCTTTGACGTACCCTGCCTGAACGGCGACGCCGAGGTGGTCCACAGCCTGGCCAAGTGGAAACGGTATGCGCTGGCCAAATACGGGTTCCGCCCCGGGCAGGGCATCGTCTGCGACATGAACGCCATCCGCCGGGACGAGACCCCGGACAACCTGCACAGCATCTATGTGGACCAGTGGGACTGGGAGCGGGTCATCACGGCCCGGCAGCGCACCCTGCCCTTTTTGAAGGACACGGTGCGGGATATTGTGGATGCGGTGTGTGCCACGGCGGACGAACTGCGCTGGAAGTTCCCCGAACTCAAGCGGGTGCGGCTGGACCGGGAGGTCACCTTCATCACCACCCAGGAGCTGGAGGACCTCTACCCTGCCCTGACCCCCAAGGAGCGGGAAAACGCCTTTGCCAAGGCCCACGGCACCGTCTGCCTGCTGCAGATCGGCGGCCGGCTGGCTTCCGGCCAGCCCCACGATGGCCGGGCCCCCGACTATGACGACTGGGGGTTGAACTGCGACATCCTGTTCTGGCACAAGCCGCTGGGCTGTGCGCTGGAGCTTTCCAGCATGGGCATCCGGGTGGACGCCGATGCGCTGCGCCGCCAGCTGGCGGAGGCCGGCTGCCCCGAGCGGGCGGAACTGCCTTTCCACCGGATGCTGCTGGACGGCCAGCTGCCGCTGACCATGGGCGGCGGCATTGGTCAGAGCCGGCTGTGTATGCTGCTGCTGGGCAAAGCCCATGTGGGCGAGGTGCAGGTGAGCCTTTGGGATGAGGAGACCGACCGCATCTGCCGCCAGGCGGGGGTGGTGCTGCTGTGAGCGCCCCAGTCCACCAGACGCCGGAAGAGCGGCTGACCGCCTTTGAAGCCATGCTCAACGCGGTGGAGGCCCAGTACGCCGACACCGCCGCCCAGATGGGGAAGCTGAAAGCGGCCGGGCGGGTGAAATCCGCCACCTACCGCCAGCTGTTTGCCAAAAAGTTGAACCTGCAGGACATCCTGACCTTTTACGAGGTTTACGGCCTGCGGTAAGGCGGGGCGCATCGCAAAACGGCGATCCCAAAAACAGCACACAAAAAATCCCCCTCCAAGGAAGCCACGCAGCTTTCCTGGAGGGGATTTTTTCCTTGTGATGCCTGCTTTTTGTGCAAACTCTTATTGTAATTTCATTGTGCAGCGCACCCTGTTATTGGAGCCGGCAGCAGGAGCCGGACCTGCAGTCCGCTGACTGCAGGTATCAAATTCCTGGATCTGGCGGTTTGTCGCCGCTCCGCGAAGTCCAACAGTGCGGCACTGTCAGCCTTATACCGCGGACGCGGCTTTTTGTCTGTCTTTGTTTGCAGGTTTGTCGGCGGGGAGCTCAGTTCCGTGTGACCGTATAGCCTTCTTCGCTGTCTTCGCCTTCATTGCCTTCGTCGTCTTCGATGCCACTTTGGTAATCGCAGGTCACATCGCCGTTTGTATAGGACAGAGCGGTAACCTTGCCTTCTGTGACTATGACTGACTGGATATCTCCCGGCGTTTCGGAGAGCGTCTGGATCTCCTCGAGGAAATCTTCGTCTTCCTGGAAATCCGGCGGGCTTCCCGGCGTCAGTTCCACATTGCCCCAGTTTTCCGGGTCGCGGGCATAATTTTCCGACACCACGGTCTGGGCGGCCATGACTGCCATGCGGGTCTCGGCGATGATCTTCTCCTCGTTGGCCTTGTCGATGTACCCGGTCATGGTAGGGATCAGCAGGGTTGCCAGAATGGCCAGGATCGCCAGCACCACGATCAGTTCCACCAGGGTGAACCCGCCCCGGTCCCGCTGTCTGCACGCCTTTTTGTTCATATTGCACGCACTCCTTTTCGGTTTCTTTTCGGGGCGGCGCCGCAAACGCTTCACCGCACAAGAAAAGTATACCATTCAACCGGGCGGTGTGCAATGCAATTTTCGCAAAAATTTTCTCTATTTCGACATATTTCTACAAAAATTGCCATGTTTCATGCAAAGGCCACATCGCTGCCCCGCCCGGGGACGCTTGGAAGGACAAAATTAACGAGTTTGAACGGCCTGTTGCCCCTGCCGCCGGCGGCCGTTTGAGGGTTTCCCCTGTGCGCCGCCTTCCGCTGGCAAGCTGCTTTTCCTGTTCGGATCATTCAGAACAGGCCCTATATGGCCCTGCTATAACAAAAACCGCCGTCCTCGCGTTTTGCAACGCAGGGACGGCGGTTTTTGTCTGGAGCTGGCAACAGGAATCGAACCTGCAACCTGCTGATTACAAATCAGCTGCACTGCCAGTTGTGCTATGCCAGCGGGAACTTGTATATTTTAGCACGTTCGGGCGGCTGTTGTCAACCGGGCAGGGTGGCCTGCAGGGCGGAATAATCGGCCAGGGTCAGCTGTTCGGGGCGCAGGCGGGGGTCCAGGCCGGCGGCCTGCAGCGCCGCGGTGACCTGGGCTTTGGGCAGGTTGAGACCGGCGGCCACCGCGTTGGCCGCGGTCTTGCGGCGCTGGGAAAAGGCCGCCCGGATCAGCCGGAACAGCCCGGCTTCGTCCCCGCGGGCCGGCTGCACCGGCGGGTGGTCGTGCAGGTCCAGGCGGATCACCGCGCTGGTGACCCGGGGCGCCGGGTAAAAGCTGCCGGGCTGCACGGTGAACAGCTGCCGCGGGCTGGCGTAGTAGGCCACCGCATAGCTGATGGCCCCGGTCTGCCGGGTGCCGGGGGCCGCGCACAGGCGCTGGGCGGCCTCCTTCTGCACCATGACCGTGATGCTGCGGATCGGCAGGCGCTCTTCCAGCAGGCGCATCAGGATGGGGCTGGTGATGTAGTAGGGCAGGTTGGCGCAGACCGCCACCGGCATACCGGGGAACTCTTCGGCCAGCAGGGCGGCCAGATCCACCTTGAGCACATCCCCCATCACCAGCTTGAAGTTGGGGAAATCGGCCATCGTCTCGGCCAGCAGCGGCTGCAGGCGGGTGTCCACCTCCACCGAGACCACCTTGTCGGCCCGCCGGGCCAGCTGTTCGGTGAGCACGCCGATGCCGGGGCCGATCTCCAGCGCGCCCCAGCCGGGACCGAGGCCGGCGGCTTCGGCGATGCGGGGGCATACGCCGGGGTTGATGATGAAGTTCTGGCCGAAGCCTTTGGAAAGGGAGAAATCATACCGGGCGCACAGGTCCCGGATGGTAGACAGATCGGTGAGTGCCATGGCGCCCCCTCAGCCCACCAGGGCCAGCACCGCGTTGACGGCGCGGCTGATCTGCGGGTCGGTCTGGACGGTGAAGTCGTAGTAGCTGCTCTGTTCGTCGGCGGTGAGGGCGGCGTCCACATCGGGGGTCAGGCCGGCGCCGTTCCAGGTCTCGCCTTCATTGTCCAGCAGCAGCCCCACCGTGATGACCGCCGCGCTGCCGTCGGAGAAGCTCTGCGGGTCGGAGAGCAGCACCCCCATGCCGGCCGTGGTGGTCCCCACCAGATTGGCGCCGCTCATCTTGCGCAGCGCATTGGCAAACAGCTCCGCCCCGCCGGCGGTGCTCTCGTTGACCAGGCAGGCCATCGGCAGGGTGACCTCGTGGTCGTCGGACACCCGCAGGTCGGTGACGGTTCCGTCCTTGGCCTGGCTCTGGGCCACAAGGCCGGCGGGCACACAGTAGTCCGCCGCGATCAGGGCGGAGTTGAGGGTCTCGCCGGTGTTGTCCCGCAGGTCAAAGACAAACGCCACAGCGCCCTGGTTGAGCATGCTGTCCACCGCCGAGCGGAATTCCAGCCCGGTGTTGGCGCTGAAGGCGTCGATGTCGATGTAGGCCACGTTGCCGTCCAGCAGCTGGGCGAACACCGTGGTGGTGGTATAGTTGGCGTGGACCAGATCCATCGTCTGCTCCTGCCGGTCCGGGGTCAGGTAACTGATGCTGACGGTGGTGCCCTCCTCGCCGATCAGGGCCGAGTTGATGGCCGCCGTATCGGTCATGGTACGCACGCCGGTGCCGTTGATGGCCGTGATGAAGCCCCCCGCCTCCAGGCCGTTTTCGGCCGCCGGGCTGCCGTCATACACCCGCAGGATGCGGGCATAGCCGGAGGAGGAGTCCTTGATGACCGAGACGCCCACATTCATCAGCCGGCCGTTTTCCAGACCCATGCGCTCCGAATAGGCCTTGGCCGAATAGTACCGGGCATAGGGATCATTGATGCCCAGCATGTAGCCGGAGGCAATGGTATCGTTGAGGGTGTCCTCATTGATCTCGGCGTATTCGTTGTTGCGCACATAGCGGTCGATCTCGGCCAGCTTGTTGTACATCTGCTCACGGTTTTTGACGCCGGAGACGATGTTGTTGAACATATCCATCGAGACGACCATCGTGATGGAAAAGGTGACGGCCATGGCGATCAGGGTGACTGTGGCCGCTACCGCCAGGTTTACTTTTTTGCTCATCGGGAGGATCCTTTCTCGTGGGTGCGGCGGGCACCCGAATGCAGGCAGATGCGCCCCTGCACCGGCGGGCGCAGGGACGCAAGCGGAAAAACTGTTTACAGCAGCGCGTAGATCAGGGTGGAGAAAAGCCCCAGCCCCATCAGCACCGCCATGACCAGGCAGGCGATGCGGGCTGCCGTTTTATGCTGTTTGTGTTCCATGCTGTGTCACCTCGAATTCCCGGCTCAGTGCGGGACGTAGTTCAGCGGGTTGGTGCGGGCGCCGTTGACCCGCAGTTCCAGATGCAGGTGGTTGCCGGTGGAGTTGCCGGTGGAACCCACATACCCGAGGACATCCCCCTGGGAGACCGCCTGGCCCACGCTGACCGAGGGGGTCTGGATCATGTGGGCATACAGGGTGGTGTAGCTGACGCCCTGGTCGTCGGTGCCATGGTAGACCATGACGTAGTTGCCGTAGCTGTAGTGGTAGGCGGAGGTGATGACCTTCCCCGAGGCCACCGCCCGGATGGGGGTGTTGCCGGCGGCGGCGAAATCGACCCCTTTGTGGCCGCCGGCGCCGTACTGGCAGGAGATGTACTTGTAGCTGTCCAGCGGGCAGATGAAGTTCAGCGAGCAGCTGATGGGGGCGTCGGCAAAGCTGTTCTGCGCATCATTGATGATGGACTGCAATAAGGCGTCCAGTTCGTCGGCGATGCGGTTGAACTCCGCCTGTTTGTCGCTGATGGCGCTGGCCAGGGCCTGCTCCCGGGCTTCGGCCTCGCTGATGGAGGAATCCAGCGCCATGATGGTGTTGGTCAGCTCGTTGGTGGTGGCTTCCAGGCTGTTGACGTTGCTCTGCTGCTGGGCCTCCTGGGCTTCCAGGTCGGCTTTCTGGGCTTCCAGCTCTTCCTTTTCGGCGTTGAGCTGGGCCTTCTGGTCGTTCAGGTCATCGCAGATCTGCTGGTCCTGCTGGGCGATGCTTTCCATCACGTTGGCGTAGGTGAGCAGCTGGAACATGCTGGACACGCTGGACAGCAGCTGGATGCTGCCGCTGGACTGCAGGTACTGCATGGCGGTGAGCCGCTCGGCAAAGGAATCAAGCTGGGCGTCGTAATCGGCCTGCTTCTGGTCGATCTCGGCCTGCTTTTCGTTGATGCTCTGCTCCTTCTCGGCGATCTGGGCCTCCAGTTCGTCGATCTTCTGCTGGATGGTCTGCATCTGCCCTTCCAGCTCCGTCCGTTTCTGGGCGGTGGCTTCCCGGTCCTGCTGGGCGCTTTCCAGGTTTTCCTGGTTGTCCTGCTGTTCTTCTTTCAGGGCCTCCAGCTCTTCCTGAGCCTGCTGCTTCTGGCTTTCCAGTTCCTTCTGCTTGTCGTCGGCCCGGGCCGGCAGCGCCGCCTGCAGGGCCAGTGTCAGGGCCAGGCAGAGGCTGAGCAGAACAGCCAGGATCCTGCGGACGGTTTGGATCTGTGTGCGGTGTGACATTGTGCGGTTCCCCTCCCCCATTCAGCGGCTTTCGGCGCTGTCAGACATTCAGATGTTTGCGGATGCTGGTGGCCGTGCCGATGCCGCAGAGCACGAAACCGAAGACGACAAAGCCGATGACCACATAGTACCAGACATCCTGCAGCGGCACCAGCGAACCACCCAACAGGGTGGTGAGGTTGCTGGGGTGTTCGATGTACCAGCGGTAGATGGCATAGTAGCTGCCGCATACAATGCCGGAAGAGATGGCCGCCGCCAGCAGACCGGAGGTGGTGCCCTCCACAAAGAAGGGGAAGCGGATGAAGCCGTTGGTGGCGCCCACCAGCTTCATAATGGCGATCTCTTTGCGGCGGGCAAAGACGGTGATGCGGATGGTGTTGCTGATGACCACGATGCTGACCAGCGCCAGCACCCCCACCAGTCCGATGCAGATGTAGCTGATGACCCGCTGCAGCGAGACGAAGGTATCGGCCAGGTTGACCGCGGCGTTGACCCCGTCCACATAGTCCATCGACTGGATCTGGGTCATGATGGATTCCATCTGGGAGACATCGGACACCGCCACCCGGTACATCTGGGGCAGCGGGTTGTCGGCCTGCAGGTCGGCGTACAGATCGGTGTAGGGGCCCAGCAGGCTGTCCCACTGGCTGAGGGTCTCTTCCCGGGAGATGTACACCACCGAGGAGACCCCGGACACGGCGGCGATCTGGTCGCCCAGGGCGGTCACCTGCTCGTCGGTGGCTTCGTCATTGATGATGACGTAGCTCTCGTTCTGGGAGCCGATGTAGCCCACCACGGCGTCCACATTGACGCCGAGCAGGTAGGCCGCGCCGACCAGAATCATGCAGACGGTCAGCACGCCCATGGAAGCCAGGGTCATCAGCCGGTTGGCCCGCATGTTGTGCAGCCCCTGGCCCACAAGATAAGTAAAACTGGAAAAACGCATACGTCCGCCCCCTTACAGATACGTCGGTTCCATGCCCATGGCCCGCATACGGGCTTCGTACTCACGGGCGACTTCGGGGTGGGCGGTGTCCGCCGCCACCTGGCCGTGGGCCAGCGTGATGACACGGTTGTGGTATTTGCCGGCCAGCTGGTGGACCAGCTCGTGCTCATGGGTGACCACCACCACCGTGATATGGACCTTGTTGATGGCTTCGAACAGCTGCATGATGTCCATGCTGAGCTCGGGGTCGATGTTGCCGGTGGGCTCGTCCGCAATGATGAGCTTGGGGCCGTGGGCCAGGGCCCGGGCCACCGCCACACGCTGCTGCTCGCCGCCGGAAAGTTCGTCGGGCAGGCGGTCCATCTTGTCTTCCAGCCCCACCAGGCTCAGCGCAAAGGGCACCCGGTTCTTGATGGTCTTGGTGGAGATGTTGGTCACCCGCATGGCGAAGGCCACATTCTCGTACACCGTCATGGTGGGGATCAGGCGGAAGTCCTGGAACACCACCCCCATCTGCCGGCGCATGTAGGGCACCTTGCGCCGCCGCAGCCGGGTCAGGTCCTGGTCATTGATAAAGACATGCCCCTCGGTGGGTTTTTCCTCCATCAGCATCAGTTTGAGGAAGGTGGACTTGCCCGCGCCGGAATGCCCCAGCACAAAGACGAACTCCCCCTCCTCGATGTGGAGGTTGATATCTTCCAGCGCGACGTTTTCATCGCTCTGCGTCTCATAAACTTTGGAAACGTGTTCAAATCGGATCATAGCGTTCTCCTGCAATGACAGCACATCCCTGCCGAAAAAGGGCAGAACAATACAGCTAATACTTTACCATTAAACCCGCGCCGCGTCAAGGTTTGCGGCGGCGCACACCCCGCGCTGAAACGCGATTTTACCGCCCCGAAGGCGGAATTGTGGAAACTTTGTAAAACTTTTGCGGCCCGCCGGCGCAAAGCGGGGGCCCCGGCAACAAAAACGGCCCCCGGCAGCTGCCGGGGGCGCGGACCCTTGCGGGGACGGATCAATATTTGGCCGGGTTGGCGGAAAGATACTTTTTGACCATCAGCGCCACCTTGAAGACGATGGCGTCGTCAAACTTGCGCAGGTCCAGGCCGGTGAGCTTCTTGATCTTTTCCAGCCGGTAGACCAGGGTGTTGCGGTGGACGAAGAGGCCGCGGCTGGTCTCGGAGACGTTGAGGTTGTTTTCAAAGAAGCGCTGGATGGTGAACAGCGTCTCGGAATCCAGGCTGTCGATGGAGTCCTGCTTGAACACTTCATGCAGGAAGGCTTCGCACAAAGTCGTGGGAAGCTGGTAGATCAGGCGGGCGATGCCCAGATGGTCGTAGGAGATGACCTGCTTTTCGGTGTCAAAGACCTTGCCCACCTCCATGGCGATCTGGGCTTCCTTGAAGCTGGCGGCCAGGTCCTTGATGTTGCCGATGGGGGTGCCGATGCCCACCACCGCCTTGATATAATGCTCGCCCTGGAGATTGTCCACGATGGAGGCGGCCAGCTTTTCCATATCGCGGGTGCTGTTGTCCGGCTTGATCTCCTTGACAAGGACGGTATCGCTCTCGCTGATGTTGAAGACGAAGTCCTTCTGCTTGTCCGGGAACAGGCCGCTGACCACATCATAGGCCGAGATGTCGTTGCCGCTGGTGACGCGGATCAGCAGCACCACCCGCTGCACGTCCGAGACGAAATGCAGTTCCCGGGCTTTGGCATAAATGTCGCCGGGCAGGATGTTGTCCAGCACCACATTTTTGATGAAGTTGGTTTTGTCGAACTTTTCATCGTGGTATTGCTTGATGCTCTGCAAACTGATGGAAAGCAGCGCCGCAAACTGGCCGGCGGTGGCGTCCATCCCTTCCACAAAGACGGCGTAGTCATTGTGCTTGGTGTTGGAGAACTGGTGGTAGGCGTAACCGTCCTTGACAAAAGCGTCGCCGGCGGTCAGGCGGCTGGCCGCAAACCCTTCCCGCATCTCACCGATCTGCCCCAGTTCAGAACAAGCAATGACGGCGCCGGTCTCATCCACAACACCCACCACGCGGTCGATCGCGTTTTTCATCTGGTAGACCACATTCTGGAATACCCTGTTCGCCATGATGCCTTCTCCTTACTCTATCTATACTGTTGTACGCTTTGTACTGAATGACCAAACCGGCACAGCCGTTTAACCGGTCGATCCGCCGTGATTTTGACCCAATTCAACAGGTCTCTGATGTATATTTTACACAATACGCTTAGCTTTTGCAACAGTTTTCCACGAAAAAATTGCTTTTTTCTTGTGTAATTTTGTTCCGGCCACGAAAATTTTCATTTTCTGAACCGACCGGCCGGGCAAAACTTCCGTCAAAATGACAAAAGGGTAACGGCGGGCGACACTCAGTCCTGCCGGCCGCGGGGGGTGTCCTTCCCCTTGCTTTCCAGCGCGCCGGTGCCGCCTTCCACCACGCCGCGGCGCTGGAACACATAGGTGATGGAGCGCAGGAAGATGGCCAGGTCCTTGCGGAAGGTGATGTCGGCGGCATACTCGCCGTCATAGCGGGCCTTTACGTCAATGGGCAGCTCGTCGCGGCCGTTGACCTGGGCCAGCCCGGTCAGGCCGGGGCGGATGTCGTTGGCGTGGACGGCGTCCCGCGCCTCGATCAGATCATACTGGTTGTACAGCGCCGGCCGCGGGCCGATGATGCTCATTTCGCCGGCGATGATGTTGTAGATCTGGGGCAGTTCATCCAGACTGGTGCGGCGCAGAAAGGCCCCGCTTTTTGTGATGTAGGAGTCCGCGTTTTTAAGTAGGTGGGTGGGTACGTCGTGGGGCGTATCCCCCCGCATGGTCCGGAATTTGAGGATGTTGAAGTGGGTCTTTCCGGCCCCCACCCGCCGCTGGCGGAAGAACACCGGCCCCGGCGAGTCCAGCTTGACCCACAGGGCCAGCAGCCCCATGGGGATGGCCAGCACAACGGCCGCCCCCAGCGACAAGATCAGGTCCAGCAGGCGTTTGATATGGTCACGATACATCCATCAGCCCTCCCCTGCGGCTGCCTTGGCGGCGGCCGCCGCAATGACGCTTTTGTCCATAATGGCCGTGTTGCCCCGTGCCGCGCTGACCGTGTGGTCCTTGTTGACCTTGCGGTTGGGGTGGTAGCTGCCCACGATGCGCTGCAGCCCTTCCACCACTGCCTCGCTGTTGTGCTCGGCGCAGATCTGCAGGTGCTGCAGGTCGGTGTAGAAGCGGGCCAGGTCGATGTCCATGGGCGGGGCCACAAAGATCTTGTTGTGGGCGGTGCTGCCCATCTTATCCTGCTCGGAGTCCAGCATGAGCTCCTCGTACAGTTTTTCGCCGGGGCGCAGGCCGGTGATCTCGATGGGAATGTCCGCCCCGGGCTCATAGCCGTAAAAGCGGATCAGCCGGGTGGCCAGGTCCATGATGCGCACCGGCTCGCCCATATCCAGCACATAGATGCTGCCGCTTTTGGCCAGGCCCCCGGCCTGCAGCACCAGCTGGGCGGCCTCGGTGATGGTCATGAAATAGCGCACGATGTCCGGGTGGGTGATGGTGACCGGCCCGCCGTGCTTGATCTGCTCTTCAAACAGCGGGATCACGCTGCCGTGGCTGCCCAGGACGTTGCCGAACCGCACCGCCATGCACTTCATCGCGGTGTTGGCGGCGTAGGTCTGGATCAGCATTTCGCAGATGCGCTTGGTGCAGCCCATGACGTTGGTGGGGTTGACGGCCTTGTCGGTGGAAAGCTGGACGAACCGCTCCACGTCATGCTCGGCGGCAGAGGTGAGGAGGTTTTTGGTGCCGAAGACGTTGTTTTTGACCGCTTCGGCCGGGCTGACCTCCATGAGCGGCACATGCTTGTGGGCCGCCGCGTGGAAGACCACCGAGGGGTGGTAGGTCTCGAAGACCTCGTCCAGCCGCTCCTTGTCCCGGATGGAGCCGATCAGAGTGACGATGTTGGCGTCGGCGCCGTACTTGTTGTGCAGCTCCACCTCCAGCTCATAGGCGCAGTTTTCATAGATGTCGAAGATGAGCAGCTGGCGGGGGCTGTAGCGCATGATCTGGCGGCAGAGTTCGCTGCCGATGGACCCGCCGCCGCCGGTGACCAGCACGATCTTGTCGTGGAGGTATTCCGAGATCTGGGCATTGTTGAGCTGGATCTCGTCCCGGGAGAGGAAGTCGGCGGTGTTGAGTTCCCGCAGGCCGGCCGCCACCGGTTTGCCGCTTTCATCCACCGCCTGGGGGTCGTTGAGCATACGGACCCGGCAGTGGGTGGAGTTGCAGAGGTTGATGACCTCCCGCAGGCGCTCGCCCTTGAGGGTGGTGATGGCAATGACGATCTCGACGATGTGGTATTTGCGCACCAGCTCCGGAATGTCCGAGATGGTGCCCCGCACCGGCACCCCCTGCACCCGCAGGTTCTTTTTGGTCAGGTCGTCGTCCACAATGACCACCGGGTTGCCGAAGGAGGCATTCTTGGTCTTGCAGAGGTTGACCGCCCAGGCGCCTGCGTTGCCGGCGCCCACGATGAGCAGCGGGGCGTCGTCCCGCCGGGTCCGGCCTTTGGTGTTGCGCTCGTTCAAAGTGGCCCGGAAGGCCCTGGCGAACCGCCAGAGGAACCGCACCCCCGCCACCGCCGCCGTGTTGAACACCGCGCCGATGATGAGCACCGCGCCGCTGATCGCCCGGGGGCGGAAGAACATATCCACCAGCAAAATCAGCCCGGTGGACAGGCCGGACAGGCAGAGCAGCCGGGCCAGGTCCCGCATACCGGCGTACTCCCACATGATCTCGTACAGGCCGCCAAACCAGAACACGACCATATAGATCGGCAGGATATAGAACAGCATGGGGGCCATGGCCTGGATGACCTGCTGGCGGTTGCCTTCCCGCAGGACCTGCTCGCCCACCGTGCCGATGACGGCGCCGGTGTCGTCGAAGCGGAGCAGGATGGCCAGGTAGTAGCACAGCACGATCAGGCCGCAGTCCAGCAGCATCAGCAGCAGCCGGCGCGGCAGGCCCTTGATCAGTTGTTCGTTGGATTGTTTCATGGGTTGCGTTCCTTCACGATTTGGGTGGTTCTTGCCCGGGGCCGGCGTCCGCCTCTGCCCCAGGCTATGATTTTTGCATCCATTGTGTGTATTATAACACGGTTTTGCTCCGTTTGTCCCCCCTCAGGCTGGGCAAACGGAGCAAAAGCTGTACAAATCAATCGGCATTTATGCAGCAAACTGCACAAAGGCCATCCCTTATTCCACCGTGACACTCTTGGCCAGGTTGCGGGGTTTATCCACATCCAGGCCCTTGGCGCAGCTGACATAGTAGGCCAGCAGCTGCAGCGGAATGACCGCCAGGCTGGTGGCAAAGCAGGGGTCGGTCTTGGGTACATAGACCGTAAAGCCGGCGGTATCCTCGATGCTGTAGTTGCCGTAGCTGGTCAGCCCCATCAGGAAAGCGCCGCGGCTCTTGGCTTCCACCAGATTGGAGACGGTCTTTTCAAACAGCGCCGGCTGGGTCAGGATGCCCACCACAAGGGTGCCCTTTTCCACCAGCGAGATCGGGCCGTGCTTCATCTCGCCGGCGGCGAAGGCTTCGGAGTGGATGTAGCTGATCTCCTTGAATTTGAGGCTGCCTTCCAGCGCCACGGCATAGTCCAGCCCCCGGCCGATGAAGAAGGCGTCGTGGGCGTTGGCATACTTGCTGGCGAACCACTGGATGCGCTCCTTGTCCGAGAGGGTCTTTTCGATCTTGTCGGGCAGGGCCTGCAGTTCGGCCACCAGGGCGGCGCAGCGGTCCTCGTCCAGCGTGCCGCGCACCTGGCCGAAGGCGATGGCCAGCAGGTAGCAGGCCGCCAGCTGGGTGCTGTACGCCTTGGTGGTGGCCACGGCGATCTCCGGCCCGGCCCAGGTGTACAGGGTGGCGTCGGCTTCCCGGGCGATGGAAGACCCCACCACGTTGACGATGCCGATGGTGCGGACCCCGCGTTCCCTGCACAGACGCAGCGCGGCCAGGGTGTCGGCAGTCTCGCCGCTCTGGCTGATGATGACGGCGAGGGAGTCCGGTTCCAGCACCGGGTCCCGGTAGCGGAACTCGCTGGCCACATCCACCTCCACCGGCAGCCGGGCCAGGCTTTCGAAGACATAGCGGGCGGCCACCCCCACATGGTAGGCGGACCCGCAGCCCACGATGTACAGCCGCCGGACCTGACGCAGCGCGGCTTCGTCCAGCGAGAGCTCGCTCAGGTCCACCCGGCCGTCCTTGATGCGGGGGCTGATGGTGTCCCGCACGGCGGCGGGCTGTTCGTGGATCTCCTTCATCATGAAATGCTCGTAGCCGCCCTTTTCGGCCGCTTCGGCATCCCATTCGATGGTGGCCGCCTGCTTTTCCACCGGTTCCCGGTCGATGTTGAAGAACTCGATGGAATCGGGGGTCAGGCGGGCGATCTCCAGGTTGTCGATGTAGTAGACGGTGCGGGTGTATTTGAGCAGGGCCGGCACATCCGAGGCGATGAGGTTGCCGGTCTCGGCCCGGCCGACGATGAGGGGGCTGTCCTTGCGCACCGCGTAGACAACGCCCGGGCAGTCGGCAAACAGCACGCCCAGCGCGTAGGAGCCCCGCACATGCAGCATCATGCGGGTGATGGCCCCCAGCGGGTCGCCGGCGGCCTCGCCGGTGTAGTAATAGTCGATGAGCTGGGCCACCACCTCGGTGTCGGTCTGGGAGGTGAAGGTGTAGCCCCGGTTGACCAGGCGGTCCTTGAGTTCCTGGTAGTTTTCGATGATGCCGTTGTGGACCACCGCGATCTTTTCATCCCGGCTGTAGTGGGGGTGGGCGTTCTGCACCGAGGGCTCGCCGTGGGTGGCCCAGCGGGTGTGGCCGATGCCGCAGGTGCCCTGCACCGCACGGCCGCCATCGGTCATATCGCTGAGTACCCGCAGCCGCCCCTTGGCCTTGACCACCTCGATCTTTCCGGCGGCGTTCTGCACGGCCAGGCCGGCCGAGTCATAACCGCGGTATTCCAGCTTGGCCAGGCCGTCCAGCAGGATCGGCGCCGCCTGTTCGGCGCCGGTAAAGCCAACGATTCCACACATAAGGTATCCCCTCCTGCTCGCGTGCAGCCGCGGCGCCCGGCGGGCGCTGCCCGCGGTCTTGCACAAGTTGATCGCTCACGATTCTTTAAGTATATGCGATTTTGGCCAAAATGTCTACTTGGAATTTTTCTGCCCGTTCCCAAGGCATGGAAAAGGGCCGGCCATCAAGGGCAACGGCCGGCCCCGCGCACGCGTTCTCCCTTTCCAGTTTCTTACACCTAAAAAGACTTTACAAAGCAGAGAGCGTACTTCGTATAGAATAGCACGATTTTTTCTTTCCGGCAAGGAAAACCCGTGTTTTTTTCCGTCCGGAAGAACTCGCCCGGTCATCTGCCGAACATTCTTAGGTTTTTCGGTCCGACAGCCTAAAAATCTAAATTGCCCGTCCCTTCTGCCCCGTCGGCCAGGCGGCGGGCGCAGACCACATACCGGCCGTTGGGGCTGGAGTATTCGCAGGTGGACAGGGTGAGCAGTTCGTCGCCGTACACCGGGGTGATGCCGCTGTCCACATCGCTGCGGGCCTTGACCTGGGAGATGAAGGAGGCAAAGGCCGCTTCGTCCATATCCACATAGGTGTTGTAGGCGAAATCCGGGTCCTCCACCACGTCGATGGCGAAGGCCGCGAACACCTCGTAGGCGCCGTCGCCGTACAGGGTGTCCAGCCGGACGATGGGGTGGTCCCGGTAGGTCTCGGGCTTTTTGTACTCGATCAGCGGCCCGAAGATGGTGCCGGTCTTCATGTTGTGGCCGTAGATGATCAGGTTGTTGCTGCGCTGCCGGTCGGTCAGGGTGCAGGCGGCGTCCAGGTAGGGGGTGCCGGAGTCGCTGTATTCGCCGGAAAAGTTGTGCCGCAGGTAGAAGTCGGGCCGGTCGGGGCTGTACATGACCGGGAAGCTCACCCCGGTATCCTCAATGCTGATCCAGCCGATGAAGTCCGGGTTCATGGCCGTGATGGCGGCAAAGCGGTCGGTGTTGTCGGCCCCGGCGGCGGTGTCGGCCGGGGCGGGCAGGATCTGCTGTTCCAGCGTCTCAAAATCCGCCTGGACCCGGCTGTCCTGCCACAGACGGTGCAGCAGCAGCCCGCCGCTGACAAGAAAAACCAGCGCAAAGAAGAAGAGCGCCAGCCAGTACAGCGGACTCGGGCGGCGGGAGCGAACGTGTTTTGCCATGGGAACCCCTCCTGAAAGATGCGGCACGGCGCACGGCGGCGCCGCACGGTTCTTTTTAGTATACCGCCGCCGGACAGTTTTGGCAAGGCGAAAAAAACGGCGGCCGTTTTCATCTTGGCAAAAGGGCGGTGGGCATGGTATACTGATTGTACTACCGATAAATTTATTCACCAAACCAAGGAGGGGTTCATGCTCGTATCCTACCTGCTGCTTTTCGCCCTGGTGATGTTCGCCTGCACGGCGTTCCACCGCCTGTCCAGCCGGCTGGGGATCCCGGCGCTGCTGGCTTTCATGTTTCTGGGGATGCTCTTCGGCTCGGACGGGCTTTTGAAGATCCCCTTTGATGATTACGGCTTTGCCGACCAGATCAGCACGGTGGCGCTGCTGTTCATCATGTTTTACGGCGGCTTCGGCACAAACTGGCGGGCCGCCCGGCCGGTGGCCGCCCCGGCGCTGGTGCTTTCCAGCCTGGGTACGGTGCTGACCGCCCTGCTGACCGGCCTGTTCTGCCACCTGGCGCTGGGCATGGAGCTGCTGGAAGGGCTGCTGTGCGGCGCGGTGCTGGGTTCCACCGACGCGGCCTCGGTGTTTTCGATTCTGCGGGCGCGCAAGCTGGCCCTGAAGGAGAACACCGACTCTCTGCTGGAGGTGGAAAGCGGGTCCAACGACCCGTTTGCCTACATGCTCACCGCCGTGCTGCTGACCGCCATGGAAAGCGGCATCACGCCGGGGTCGGTGGCGGGGCTGCTGGCCCGGCAGCTGCTGTTCGGGCTGGCCTTCGGGTTCGGGGTCGGCTGGCTGGCCTGCAAGCTGCTGCACCGGGTGCCCCTGGGCAACAACGGCTTTGACACGCTTTTTGTGGTGGCGGTGGCGCTGCTGAGCTACGCGGCCCCCGCCGCACTGGGCGGCAACGGGTTTTTGAGCGTGTATATCACCGGCATCCTGCTGGGCAACAGCGAGATCCGCAACAAGGCCGTGCTGGTGCCTTTCTTTGACGGGGTGACCAGCATGATGCAGATGGTGCTGTTCTTCCTGCTGGGGCTGCTGTCCTTCCCTTCCCAGATGCCGGCGGTGGTGGGCAGCGCGGCGGCCATCGCGGTCTTTCTGACCCTGGTGGCGCGGCCGGCGGCGGTGTTCCTGCTGCTGGCGCCCTTCCGGGGCAGTCTGGGGCAGCGGGTGCTGGTCTCCTTCGCCGGGCTGCGCGGGGCGGCCTCCATCGTGTTTGCGGTCATGACGGTCATCAGCCCGGTGTCCACCGACCACGACCTGTTCCACATCGTCTTTCTGATCGTGCTGTTCTCCATCGCGCTGCAGGGGTCGCTGCTGCCGCTGGCGGCCCGCCGGCTGGAGATGATCGACGCAGGCGGCGACGTGCTCAAGACCTTTACCGACTATGTGGACGAGGCGCCGGTGCAGTTCATCCAGTTCACGGTGCCCGCCGCCCACCCCTGGTGCGGCCGGGCGGTGCGGGAGCTGACCCTGCCGCCGGGCACCATCCTGATCAGCCTGCAGCGGGGGGAGGAACAGCTGGTCCCCAACGGCGGCACCCGGCTGGAACAGGGCGACCGGCTGATCCTGGCCGCCCTGGAACCGGAAGGTCTGCCCGGGGTGAGCCTGACCGAGAAGGTCGTCGGCACAGATGACCTGGCCAGCGGCGCCCGGCTGGCGGACCTGCCCCGGCGGCCCGGTGCGCTGATCGTGCTGGTGCAGCGGGGGGAGGAATACCTGATCCCCAACGGCGACACGGTGCTGCACCCCGGGGACCTGCTGGTCATCAACAACACCGACTGAACG
>LHCFC01400__coassemble_1970_pt1 | contig 13778 bp, 9 predicted proteins | sample LHCFC01400__metabat2_high_PE_054 | metagenome-assembled genome bin LHCFC01400
TCGCCCGCCCGCCAGAAGGCCGGGGCCGCAAAGTCAAAGACCAGCCCGTCCTGCCGGTACACCGGGGCCGGCCGGGCGCGGCCCCGCCGCAGCAGCGCCGCCACCCGCGCCCGCAGCACCGCCAGGCTGAAGGGCTTGGTCACATAGTCGTCGGCCCCGGCCTCCAGCCCGTTGACGATGTCCACCTCCAGGTCGTTGGCGGTGAGCAGCAGCACCGGCACCGGGTCCCGGGGGCGCAGCCCCCGCACCAGGTCCAGCGCGCTGCCGTCCGGCAGGTTCACATCCAGGATCAGCAGCTCAAAGCTCTGCCCGGCCAGCGCGGCCCGGGCCGCGGCCAGGGTACGGCAGGCGGTCAGGCGGACCTCCGGTGTGCCCAGCGCCAGCGCGATGCCGGTACACAGCGCTTCATCATCCTCCACCAGCAGGATGCGGTTCATGGGATCACCCTCCTTTTTCTGCCCAGTATACCACACCCGGCCCGGCGGGTACACCCCCGGGTCCGGCCGGCGCAAATTTCACCCCCCGGGCATCTTGTGTATTTCCCGGCGTTGCGGTATACTAATACAGTATATCTGGACGTGTGCCCCTCGGTGCGCGGCGGGGCGGGATCCCCGGCCGGCGCCGCCGGCGGCGTCCCTTCACGCATCACAACACCCGGAGGGGGCAACCTTGGAAAAACTCACCTACACCCATGACGCGGCCGCCGCGGCGGTGATCGCCGCCGCCTACCCGGACGCGCCGCCCATGGCCTATGTCCACAGCTTCGGCTGCCAGCAGAACGTCAACGACGGCGAAAAGATCTGCGGCGTGCTGCAGGACGTGGGCTTCGGCCTGACCGACACCCTGGAACAGGCCGACCTGATCCTTTTCAACACCTGCGCCGTGCGGGAACATGCCGAGCAGCGGGTCTTCGGCAATGTGGGCGCCCTCAAACAGCTCAAGGCCCGCAACCCGAAGCTGGTCATCGGGGTCTGCGGCTGCATGGCCCAGCAGCCCCGCATCGTGGACAAACTGCGCCGCAGCTACCCCTATGTGGACCTGGTGTTCGGGGTGGACGGCATCGACCGCCTGCCCGCCATGCTGGCCGAGCGGTTCCGCAAGGGCCGGCGGTATCTGGAGGAGCCCCGCACCCGCAACGCGGTGGTGGAGGACCTGCCCATCCGGCGGGACTCCGGCTTCCGGGCCTGGCTGCCCATCATGTACGGCTGCGACAACTTCTGCACCTACTGCATCGTGCCCTACGTCCGCGGGCGGGAGCGCAGCCGTGAACCCGACGCGATCCTGGCCGAGTTCCGCAGCCTGGTGCAGGCCGGTTACAAGGAGATCACCCTGCTGGGGCAGAACGTCAACAGCTACGGCAAAGGGCTGGAAAACCCCATCGACTTTGCCGACCTGCTCGACCTGCTGTGCCGGGTCCCCGGCGACTACCAGATCCGCTTCATGACCAGCCACCCCAAGGACGCCTCCCGCAAGCTCATCGACACCATCGCCGCCCAGCCGAAGGTCTGCAAGCACATCCACCTGCCGGTGCAGTGCGGCAGCGACCGGCTGCTCAAGCTCATGAACCGGCACTACACCGTCGCCCAGTACCGGCAGCTCATCGACTATGCCCGGGCCAGGATCCCCGGCGTGACCTTCTCCAGCGACATCATCGTCGGCTTCCCCGGCGAGACCGAGGAGGACTTCCTGGGTACGCTGGACCTGGTGGAAGGGGTGGGCTACATGCAGCTGTTCACCTTCATCTATTCCCGGCGGGAGGGCACCCCCGCCGCCGATATGGAGGACCCCACCCCCCGGGCCGAAAAGACCGCCCGGATGGAGCGGCTGCTCAAGGTGCAGGAACGCCACTCCCACGCGGCGGTGGCGGCGCTGGTGGGCCGCACCGTCCGGGTGCTGGTGGAAGGGGCCGGCCGCACGCCGGGCACCCTCAACGGCCGGCTGGACAACAACCTGGTGGTGGAGTTCCCGGCCCCCGAAAGCCGGATCGGCCAGTGGGCCCGGGTGGAACTGACCGGCGCCCGCGCCGCGATGCTGACAGGCCGGCTGACGGAAGACTGACCGGGCGAAAACGACCAAATACCGGATACAGATTGTACTATAATAGAAGGAGAATACAAAATGGATTGCATTGACCTCTTCAAAAAGGCCGCCATGGCCCTGCAGACCGACCCCCGCTACCTGGAACTGGACGCCGCCCGGCGGGAAAACGACAGCGACCAGGAACTGCAGAACCTGATCGGGGAGTTCAACCTGGCCCGGCTGGACCTGAACAACGAGGCGGGCAAGCCGGAACCCGACACCGCCCGCACCGCCGAGCTGAACAAGAAGGTCAACGACCTGTACAGCCAGATCATGTCCAGCGAGGGCATGGTCCGCTACAACACCGCCAAAGCCGAGTGCGAGGCGCTGATCAGCCACATCGACGCGATCATCAACACCGCCATGAACGGCGGCGACCCGATGACCGTCAACCCGCCGGCCGGCGGCTGCACCGGCAGCTGCGCCTCCTGCGCGGGCTGCCACTGAGCGCGGCCGGCAAGGGACCTTACGCACCCAATCATCCAAGAATCAGGAGTGTGAAGCATGGCCGGACAAACTGTATCGCCCATGATGCAGCAGTATTTTGAGATCAAAAAACAGCATCCCAACGAGATCCTCTTCTACCGTGTCGGGGATTTCTACGAGATGTTTTACGACGACGCCCTCACGGCCTCCCGCGAACTGGAACTGACCCTGACCGGCAAGGCCTGCGGCGGCGACGAGCGCGCCCCCATGTGCGGCGTGCCCTTCCACTCTTACGAGATCTATGTGGCCCGGCTCATCGCCAAGGGGTACAAGGTGGCCATCTGCGAGCAGATGGAGGACCCCGCCACCGCCAAGGGGCTGGTCCGCCGGGACATCATCCGGGTGGTCACCCCGGGCACCGTCATCGAGTCGAGCATGCTGGCCGAGGACAAGAACAACTACCTTTGCTCCATCTGTGCCCGGCGCAGCCGCAGCCGCTGGAAGGCCGGCATCTGCTTTGCCGACATCTCCACCGGCGAGGCATACGCCACCGAGCTGAGCGCCGAAAAGATGGGCGGGGCGCTGATCACCGAGCTCTGCCGGTATATGCCCAGCGAGATCCTTATCAACCCGGCGGTGCTGGACCTGAAGGATGTGACCAACTACATCAAGCAGCACACCAACGCCCTGGTGGAACTGCGGGAGGAAGCCTGCTACCGCCCCGCCGCGGTGGAGCCGGCCCTGGCCCAGCAGTTCGGGCCGGAATGGCAAACGACCACCGGCTTTGCCCCCGACGGCCTGGCCGCCCCGGCCTTCGGGGCGCTGCTGGGCTACCTGAAGGAGACCCAGAAGCACGGCATCGACCGGATCAAGGCGGTGCAGAACTATGCCGACGCCCAGTACATGCGGCTGTCCCCGGTGACCCGGGCCAACCTGGAACTCACCGAAACGATGCGCGGCCGGGAAAAGCGGGGCACGCTGCTCTGGGTGCTGGACAAGACCGAGACCTCGATGGGCAAGCGGATGCTGCGGGCCTGGATCGAGCAGCCCCTGGTGGACCCGCTGGCCATCAACGAGCGGCTGGACGCCGTGGACGCGCTGTACAATGCCAATGTGGGCCGGGCCGAACTCAAGGAAGCGCTGTCCCATGTCTTTGACATCGAGCGGCTGACCACCCGCATCCTCTACGGTTCGGCCACCCCGCGGGAGGTCAAGGCCCTCGGGGATACCTGCCGCCAGCTGCCCGCCGTCAGGGCCCAGGCCGCGGCGGCGGACGCGGCGCTGCTCACCCGGCTGGCCGACGCCGTGGACCCCCTGGCCGACATCCTGGACAAGATCACCCGCGCCCTGGTGGACGACCCGCCGGCCAACCTCAAGGACGGCGGCGCCATCCGCGCCGGCTACAACGCCGAGGTGGACGAGCTGCGGGACATCATGCACGGGGGCAAGGGGGTGCTCTCCCAGCTGGAAGCCAAACTGCGGGAGGAGACCGGCATCCCCAAGCTGAAGATCGGCTTCAACAAGGTGTTCGGCTATTACATCGAGGTCAGCCGCAGCTATGTGGGCAGCGTGCCGGACAGCTTCACCCGCAAACAGACCCTGACCACCGGCGAACGGTACATCACCCCCGAACTCAAGGAGCTGGAAAACAAGATCCTCGGCGCCAACGAGCGGCTGCTGGTGCTGGAACACCAGCTCTTTGCCGACCTGCTCAGCGACATTGCCGGCCAGATCCTGCGGCTGCAGCGCACCGCCTCGGCGGTGGCCCAGCTGGACGTGCTGGCCTCCTTTGCCGAGGCCGCCGTGCAGAACAACTATGTCAAGCCCACGGTGGATTCCAGCGACGTGCTGGACATTGCCGAAGGCCGCCACCCGGTCATCGAGCAGATGCTCAAGGGCAGCCTCTTTGTCCCCAACGATACCACCCTGGACGAAGGGGACAACCGAATGCTCATCATCACCGGCCCCAACATGGCCGGCAAATCCACCTACATGCGCCAGAACGCCCTCATCGCGCTGATGGCCCAGATCGGCAGCTTCGTGCCGGCGGCCAAGTGCCGGGTGGGGGTGGTGGACGCCATCTTCACCCGGGTGGGCGCCTCGGATGACCTGGCCGCCGGCCAGTCCACCTTCATGGTGGAGATGACCGAGGTGGCCGAGATCCTGCAGCACGCCAGCCGTTCCAGCCTGGTCATCCTGGACGAGATCGGCCGCGGCACCTCCACCTTTGACGGCATGAGCATCGCCCGCGCCGTTGTCGAGTACATCTGCGACAACATCGGCTGCAAGACCCTCTTCGCCACCCACTACCACGAACTCACCGGCATGGACAAGGACGTGTACGGCGTCAAGAACTACAACATCGCGGTGAAAAAGCGGGGGGACGACATCACCTTCCTGCGCCGGATCGTCGCCGGCCCGGCCGACGACAGCTACGGCATCGAGGTGGCCAAGCTGGCCGGCCTGCCCGACAAGGTCATCCGGCGGGCCCACACGGTGCTGCGCCAGCTGGAAGCCCAGGCCCCCGGCCGGCAGAACACCATCCAGCTGGACTTCGACACGGTGGATGCCTACCAGAACCCGGCGGTGCCCAGCGAGGTGGTGGAAAAGCTCCACAACATCGACGTGGAGACCCTCACCCCGCTGGAAGCCCTCAACTTCCTCTACGAACTCAAGCAAACGTTGCAATAAACGGCGGGGGCCGGAAGCCCCCGGCGGGGCGGCCGCCCGGCCGGGGGCGCTTCCCCGGCTCCCGATTCTATCAAGGCAGGTGAACCCCATGGCACAGATCCATGTGCTGGACAAACATACCGCAGAACTCATCGCCGCCGGCGAGGTGGTGGAGCGCCCCGCCTCGGTGGCCAAGGAATTGCTGGAAAACGCCATCGACGCCGGCGCCACCCAGATCACCCTGTCCATCCGGCGCGGCGGCATTGAGCAGCTGCAGATCATCGACAACGGCTCGGGCATCGAATCCGATTCCATCGAGAACGCCTTCGTCCGCCACGCCACCAGCAAGATCGCCACCGCCGCCGACCTGGCCCACATCCACACCCTGGGCTTCCGGGGCGAGGCGCTGGCCTCCATCGCCAGCGTGGCCCGGGTGGAGCTGCTCACCAAAAGCGATGTGGACGAATTCGCCTGCCTCTACCGCATCGAGGGGGGCGAGCCCCGGGGCTTCGAACCCGCCGCCCGCCCCCGCGGCACCACCATCACGGTCAACGACCTGTTCTACAACACCCCCGCCCGCATGAAGTTTTTGAAAAAAGATGTGAGCGAGGGCACCTTTGTCTCGGAGGCGGTGCTCCACGCGGCGCTGTCCCACCCCGAGATCTCCTTCCGCTTTTTGCGGGACGGCAAGCAGCAGTTCGTCACCCCCGGCGACGGCAGCCTGCGCAGCGCCGCCTACGCGGTGCTCGGGCGGGAGTTCGCCCGGGATCTGCTGGAGGTGGCGGGGGAGAGCGGCGTGTACAAGGTCACCGGCCTCATCACCCCGCCCCGGGCCTGCCGCGGGTCCCGCAGCGCCCAGCATTTCTACGTCAACGGCCGGTATGTGAAAAACCGCACGATGATGGCCGGGCTGGAAAACGCCTACAAGGGCACCGTCATGCAGGGGCGGTTCCCCGGCGCGGTGCTGATGCTGGAACTGCCCGCCGATCTGGTGGATGTGAACGTCCACCCGGCCAAGACCGAGATCCGTTTCGCCCGGGAAAGCGATGTCTTTGACGCGGTCTACCGGGCGGTGCGCGCCGCCCTGGCCGCCCCCGGCAGCGGCGAGTGCCGTTTCCAGCTGGGCCACACCGAGCCGGAGCCGGCCCAGGCGCCGGCCCCGGCCCCCGCCCCTGCGGCCCCCGCCCGGCCCGCCGGCGCCGCGGCCCAGCCCCAGAAGCACTTCGCCACCCTGTCGGCGTCGGAGTTCCGGGCGCTGCACACCCTCACCGATCCGCTGCCCGCCCGCCGGGTGCCGGGGCTCAACGCCCCGGCGGTGCCCGACACCATCCGGCTGGAATCCGTCCCCACCACCGGGCCGGAATCGGAGCTGGACATCCTGCCCGACGCCCCGCAGCAGGAACCGGCCGCCTTCCCGGCCGAGGCGGCCGGGGCGCTGGACAGCCTGCCCGACGCCCGGGGCCGCACGCTGCCCGACGCCATGCAGCAGGCGCTCGACCGTCTGGAACCGGCGCCGCAGCCCCCCGCCCCGGCGGACCGGGCGGAGGAAACCCGGGACCCCGGCGGGCTGAGCGCACTGCCCGACCCCGAACAGCAGACCTTTGCGCCGGCCCCGGCCAGCGCCCCGCTGCGGCTGGTGGGGGAGGTGTTCAGGACCTACATCATCACCGAGCGGGAAGGGGAGCTCTGCCTCATCGACAAGCACGCGGCCCACGAGCGCATTTTGTTTGAGCAGCTGTCGGAACATTACGGCAACGTGCCCGCCCAGATGCTGCTGGTGCCGGTGCAGGTGAACCTTTCGGCCGAGGAAAAGCAGGCGGTCATGGAGCACCTGGACCTGCTGGGGGACGCCGGCATCGAGGCCGAGGACTACGGCGGCGCCACCGTGCTGGTGCGGGCGGTGCCCGCCGACGTGCCGGTGGAGGATGTGACCGACATGCTGCTGGAACTGGCCGACCGGCTGAAAAACGGCGGCGGCGACGCCCTGCGGGAAAAGACCGAGTGGGTGCTGCACTCCATCGCCTGCCGGGCGGCCATCAAGGCCGGCGACCGCACCAACGCCCGGGAGATGGTGGCCCTGGCCCAGAAGATCCTGGACGGCACGGTGCCGCCCTTCTGCCCCCACGGCCGCCCCTGCGTGCTCAAGATCACCCGGAAGGAGCTGGAAAAACAGTTTGGCCGCCTTGTCTGAAAAGCCCGCCGTGGTGGCGGTGGGCGGGCCCACCGCCACCGGCAAGACCGCGCTGGCGGTCCACCTGGCCCGCGCCTTCGGCGGCGAGGTCATCAGCGCCGACTCGATGCAGGTCTACCGCGGGCTGGACATCGGCACCGCCAAGGCCACCGAGGCGGAGCGGCAGGGGGTGCCCCACCACCTGCTGGACATCCTCGACCCGGCGCAGCCCTTCAGCGTGGCGGATTTCGTCGCGGCGGCCGGCCGCTGCATCGACACGCTGACCGCCGCCGGCACCCTGCCGATCCTGGCAGGGGGGACCGGGCTGTACCTGACCAGCCTGCTGGGCGGCATGGACTTCACCCCCGAAAAGCCCGACCCGGCCCTGCGCGCCGCGCTGGAGCGCCGGGCCGCAGCCGAAGGGCGGGAGGCCCTGTATGCCGAACTGCAGCGGGTGGACCCGGCGTATGCGGCCGCCGTCCACCCCAACAACCTGCCCCGGGTGATCCGGGCGCTGGAACTCTACGCCGCCACCGGCCGCCGGATGAGCGAGGAGCGCCGGGCCGCCCGCCCGGCCGAACCGCCCTACCGGTCCCTCTGCCTCTGCCTGGCCTTCCGGGACCGGCAGACCCTCTACCGCCGCATCGACGAGCGGGTGGACCGGATGATGGCGGCGGGCCTTCTCGATGAAGCGCGGACCGTCTACGAAAACCGGGACCGCTGCCGCACCGCCGCCCAGGCCATCGGCTACAAGGAGCTGTTCCCCTTCTTTGCGGGCGCGGCGCCGCTGGAAAGCTGCGTGGCCGATCTCAAGCAGGCGTCCCGCCGCTACGCCAAGCGGCAGCTGACCTGGTTCCGCCACCAGGGCGAGGTGCAGTGGCTTTGGCTGGACGAACCCGACGCCCCGCCGGTGCAGCAGCGGGCCGAGGCGCTGGTGCGGGCGTTTCTTGCCCGGGGGCAGGGGGGCTGAACCCTGCCCGACAATACCTGGAAAGGGGGTGCCGGAACCATGGACCACCGGGACCGCGGCCGCCGCGCCGCCGTGCGGGCCGCACTTGTCATGGGCGGCATGCTGCTGGCGCTGGCGGCGGTGTACATCGTGCTGCAGCTTTACGCCATCCTGGGGCGCACCTACCAGACCGAGACGGCCATCTCCGCCTCGATGGAGGACACCGTCCCGCTGTCCGGCATCGCCATGTTCGACGCGGTGCCGGTGTCGGGGGGCGGCAGCCTGGGCTATCTGGTGGAGGACGGCGAGCGGGTCACCGAGGGCACCGTCCTGGCCGAGATCTACACCGACCCGGCCCAGAGCACCCAGCGGGAGGAGCTGGACCGGCTGGACCGCATCATCGACCTGCTCACCAAGTCGGAGAATTCGGTGGGCAGCGACCTGGCCCTGCTCACCGCCCAGACCCGCACCGCCCTGTTCAACCTGCTGGACCAGCTGGACACCGCCAGCTATACCGGCATGAGCGACGCCATCGACGAGTTCCTGCTCGCCCAGAACCGGCTGCAGATCTCCACCGGCCAGTCCAGCGGCTTTACGGCGACGCTGGCCGACCTGCAGACCCAGCGGGACGCGGCCGCCGCCGCGCTGGAAGGGCTGCAGACCATCCCCGCCGACCGCAACGGCTACTTCATCTCCACCGCCGCAGCCCTGCCGCTGGACCTGACCGAAGACACGCTGAAAAGCGACACCGCCGCCGCCCTCTCCGAGCGACTGCAGCAGGAGATCCCCACCACCGGGTCGGACCTGGCCGGGCGGATCGTCACCGGCTTTTCCTGGCGGTTTTACGGCGTCTGCGACCTGGACACCGCCGCCCGCTTTGACGGGGTGACCAGCGTCAAGATCCGGGTGCCCGGCAAGCAGGACGAGGCCCTGGACGCCACCGTCACCGAGGTGGCCGCCGACGAGACCGCCGGCCTGGCCAAGATCACGCTGGAATGCCGCACCATCAACGCCGACGTGCTCCGCCTGGGGCGGGAGGACGCCGAGATCGTCCTCAACACCTACAAGGGCATCCGGGTCAGCAAGCGGGCCATGCACATCGTGGACGGCGAGCGGGGGGTGTATGTGAAGTACGGCAGCCTGCAGCGCTTCCGCCGCATCGTCGTCCTGTTCGAGGATGAGAACTACCTGCTGCTGGACCCCGAAGCGGAAGACAACGAAGTCCGCCTGTACGACGAGATCATCGTGGAGGGGCCAAACCTGCAGGACGGCGGGCTCGTTTAGGGTGTGATGCCGTCCCCACGCATTTTTCCGGCGCCCCGCCTTGACAAGCGGGCCAAAAATGACGATAATATTCTATGTATATCGCTGGGAGTATTGTCCGTTCCCGGCGGCCGCCGGTCCGGGCCGATGCCAGGGCGGCGCATACCATAGACAGTAAGTTAAGAGGAGAAATATACCATGTCCATGTTCGATGGTCTGAAAAACGTCCTGGGCATCAATCAGGACCCCGACGGGGATGCCTATGTGGACGATACCGAGGACGAGATCTTCGCCGGCGGCCAGGGGGGACCGGCCGCCCAGGAGTACGCCCAGCCCGAAGCCGCCCAGCAGCGCAACAAGGTGGTCAACATCAACGCCACCACCCAGCTGCAGGTGGTGCTGGTCAAGCCGGAGCGCTTTGACGATGCCTCCACCATCGCGGACCAGCTCAACGCCAAGCGCACCGTCGTGCTCAACCTGGAATCCACCAACAAGGAAGTCTCCCGCCGTCTGATCGACTTCCTGTCCGGCGTGGCCTACGCCAACAACGGCCAGATCAAGCGGGTGGCCACCAGCACCTTCATCATCACGCCCTACAACGTGGACATCATGGGCGACCTGATCGACGAGCTGGAAAACAATGGCGTCTTTTTCTGATCCGCCCGAACAGGCCCGCCGGGGTTTTGTCCCGCCCCAGAACGAGGCGGAACGCTTCCTGATGACCCGGGTGGAGGAACTCTGCCGCACCGCCGAAAGCCGCGGCTTTCCCCGCGCCACCGGCTTTTTGTCCGACCGGGAGCAATCCCTGGCCTGGGCGGCCGTCTGCCGGGCCGGGTGCGGCTGCACCCGCTGGGAAGGCGGCTACCCGGGGGCCGAACGCCGGGTGCTCTGCATCGAGCCCGCCGGCAGCTGGGCGCTGGAACCGGTGGCGGCGCTGCGCATTGCCGCCCAGGGCACCCCGCCGCCCGCCCACCGGGACTACCTGGGCGCGCTGCTGGGGCTGGGCATCCAGCGCACCTGCCTGGGGGACATCCTGCCCGACCCGGACGCCGCGGGGGTGGTCTACGCCTTCGTGCTGGAGGACAAGGCGGACTTCCTGGCCGCCGGGCTCACCCAGGCCGGCCGCTGTCCGGTGCGCGCCGAGCGGTGCGACGCCGTGCCCGACCGGGTGCTGGCCGCGCCGGAGCGCACGCTGCGCCAGGCCACCGTCCCCAGCCTGCGGGCCGACGCGGTGCTGGGCGCCATGATGAACACTTCCCGCGCACTGGCCGCCGGCGCCATCGCCGCCGGCCGGGTGGAGATCAACCACCTGCCGCTGCGCAGCGCCCACGAGCCCGTGTACGAAAACGACCTGTTCACGGTGCGGGGGGCCGGGCGGTGGCGGCTGCAGGCGGTGGGCGGCAAAAGCCGCAAGGACCGCATTTTCATCACCTTTTTCCAATATTGACTGCCGGCACCCCGGCCCTGCGCAGGCCCGGGTGCCCCGAACAGGAGGAATGACGGATGATTGCTTCGGAGGACGTGCGCCGCGTGACGTTTGAACGCGCCATGCGCGGCTACCGCTGCGAGGACGTGGATGATTACCTGAAACAGGTCGCCGACAGCATGGACGCCCTGAGCGCCGAGAACGAGGACCTGCAGAAAAAGCTCGTGGTCCTGGCCCAGCGCATCGACCAGTACCGCGCCGAGGAAGACACCCTGCGCACCACCATGATCAACGCCCAGCGCCTGGGCGAAAACGTCATCCGGGAGGCCAAGCAGAAGGCCGCCGAGATCATCCGGGCGGCCACCATCAAGGCCGAGGACCGGGAACAGCACGCCCGGGACGAGGTGGAGCTGGCCAAGCAGGAGCTCATCACCCTGAAAAAAGAGGCCACCAACTTCAAAAAGACCCTGATGGACATGTACCGTCAGCACATCGAGGTGCTCAGCAAGATCCCCGAATACACCGAACACGCCGAGGAGCCGGACAAGCCCGCCCCCGCCGAGCCGGTGCAGGACTATGCCGAGCCCGCCCCGGCCCCCGCGCCCGCCCCGGCCCCCGCCTATGAGGAGCCGGCCTATGAGGAACCCGCCCCCGCCGACGCCGGCTACGGGGAGACGGAATACTACGGCGAGGAGCCCGAGACCGGGGAGCCCGGCGGCCGGGTCAGCACGGTGGAATTCGCCATCGCCCCCAAGGAGGAACCGGCGGAGGAAGCCCCCGACGCCGCCCCGCTGCCCGATGCCGCCCCGCTGTTTGCCGAACCCGCCGCGGCCCCGGCCCCCAAAAAGGCCGCCCGCAGCCGCAGCAGCACGACCAAAAAGACCACCCGCAAGCCCAAGGCCCAGCCCAAGCAGACGGAAGACCCGCTGCCCCCGGGCTTTGATTCCTTCCAGGGTGTGGATTACAACGACTGACCCCTGTTCGCAGGGTTCTGCGGGCCCGGGGCCGGGCTCAGCACAATAGAGACAAGGGAGAGTGTACGATTTTGGCGCAGAATTACAACGATACCATCCATAAGATGAAAACGCCTTTCGAAATGCGGGCGGGGCTGCCGAAAAAGGAACCCCGTATGCTGGAAGACTGGCAGAAGAACCATGTCTATGAGCAGATGATCAAGAACAACGAGGGCAAGCCCCGCTTCATTCTGCACGACGGCCCGCCCTACGCCAACGGCAGCATCCACATGGGCACCGCGCTGAACAAGATCATCAAGGACATCATTCTGCGCTACAAGAACATGGCGGGCTTCTGCGCCCCCTATGTGCCCGGCTACGACACCCACGGCCTGCCCATCGAGCTCAAGGCCCTGGGCTCGCTGGGCGACAAGAAGAACGAGATCTCCCAGCTGGAGCTGCGCCGCATCTGCCGCGAATTCGCCACCGAACACATCGACCTGATGAACAGCCAGTTCCAGCGCCTGGGCGTGCAGGGCGACTTTGACGACCCCTACCTGACCCTCAAGCCGGAATTTGAGGCCCGCCAGGTGGAGATCTTCGGCAAGATGGCCCTCAAGGGCTACATCTACAAGGGCCGCCGGGTGGTCTACTGGTGCCCCGAAGACCAGACCGCCCTGGCCGAAGCCGAGATCGAATACGGCGAGGACCCCTGCGATTCCATCTATGTCCGCTTCAAGCTCACCGCCGACCCCAACGGCGTGCTGGCCGCGGCCGGCGTGCCGCTGGACCGGGCCTGGGTCGTGATCTGGACCACCACCACCTGGACCCTGCCCGCCAACGTGGCCACCTGCGTCCACCCGGACCTTGACTATGTCTTTGTCAAGGTGGGGGAGGACTACCACCTGATGGCCGAGGGCCGGGTGCAGGCCACCATGGCCGCCTGCGGCATCACCGACTATACCGTGCTGGACGCCCGGGTGCCGGGGCGGGAGCTGGAACTCATGGAGTACCAGCACCCCTTCCTGGACCGCAAGGGCCTGGTCATCCTGGGCAACCACGTCACCCTCGAAAGCGGCACCGGCTGCGTACATACCGCGCCCGGCCACGGCGAGGACGACTTCAACGCCTGCGTGCCCTACCCGCAGCTGCCCTTCGTCATGCCGGTGGACGCCGCCGGCCGCCTGACCGAAGAGGGCGGCAGGGAGTTCGCGGGCCTCAAGGTCTGGGACGCCAACAAGGCGATCCTTGAACACATCCGCGGCACCGGCCACCTGCTGGGGGTGGAACACATCATCCACCAGTACCCCCACTGCTGGCGCTGCCACCATCCCATCATCTATCGGGCCACCGAGCAGTGGTTCTGCTCCATCGACCCCTTCAAGCAGGACGTGTACAAGGCCATTGACGCGGTCAAGTGGCAGCCGGCCTGGGGCCATGACCGCATGACCGGCATGGTCCGCGACCGCAGCGACTGGTGCATCTCCCGCCAGCGTGTCTGGGGCGTGCCCATCCCGGCCTTCTACTGCAAAAAGTGCGGCAAGTACCACATCACCGAAACCTCCATCCGGGCGGTGTCCGACCTGTTCCGCCGGGAGGGCAGCGACGCCTGGTACAAGTACGACGCCAACGACATCATGCCCAAGGGCGAGACCTGCAGCTGCGGCGCCGCCGACTGGGAGAAGGACCACGACATCATGGATGTCTGGTTCGACTCCGGCTCCACCTGGAGCGCCGTCTGCCGGGAACGCCCCGAGCTGGCCTGGCCGGTGGATCTTTACATGGAAGGCGCCGACCAGTTCCGCGGCTGGTTCCAGTCCAGCCTGCTGACCTGCGTGGCCA
>LHCFC01400__coassemble_2575_pt1 | contig 9367 bp, 10 predicted proteins | sample LHCFC01400__metabat2_high_PE_054 | metagenome-assembled genome bin LHCFC01400
GGGCGTCCCCGTCAAGGACGAAGCGGAACTGCAGCGCCGGCTGGAGGATTATGGGTTGTGACCGGCCCGGGCGGCGCGGGTTTTGATTGATTATTTTAAACTCCTATGGTATAATGGCTTCATATTGTAATACAAAAAGGAGCATACCGCCATGACCGAGCAAGCGATCCTGGAAGCCGTGCAGGAGATCTTCCGCGACAATTTCGACGATGACACGCTGGTGATCACCCGTGAGACCTGCGCCGATGACATCGAGGATTGGGACAGCCTGGAACAGATCAACCTGCTGACCGCCATTGAAAAGAAATTCAGCATCAAGTTCAAGCTGGCCGATGTCCGCGACCTGAAGGACGTGGGCGACCTGCTGGACCTTGTGGCGCGCATGACCGCGTAAAACAGACCGTCTGCAGAATGTGACCCGGGCGGCCGCTGCTTCCCACAGGAGCGGCGGCCGCCTTTGCCATGGACGGCGAAAGGGAGGCAACCATGAACCATTATACCCTGGCCGAGATGACCCCCGGCCTGACCGAATCCTTTACCGTGACGGTGACCGAAGAGATGATGCAGGACTTTGAGCGCCTGAGCGGGGACTGCTCCCCCATCCACATCGACGAAGACTACGCCCGGGGGCGGGGGTATCCGGGGCGGGTGGTCTACGGCATGTTGGGCGCGAGCTTTTTCTCCACCCTGGCCGGGGTCTACCTGCCCGGCGAGCACTGCCTGCTGCACGGGGTGGAGTGCAAGTTTGCCCGCCCGGTGTTCATCGGCGATACCCTGACCGTGACCGGCACCGTGCTGCGGGTGAGCGAGGCGGTGGCCGAAGCCGAGATCAAGGCGGTGATCACCAACCAGGAGGGCAAAAAGGTCACCCGCGGCATCATCCGGGCCGGGCTGGCCCGGTGATTTGTCCGTCCCCCCACTTCATGATTCCAGGAGGTTCCCGATGGCTTATACCTATCTGATTTCCGGCGCGACCAGCGACGTGGGCCGCGCATTGATCCGGCGGCTGCTGGACACCGACCCGGACGCCCTCGTTCTGGCCCAGGGCTGCGGCGATGTGGAAAAGCTCGCCCCGCTGTGCCAGGCCCGGCCCGGGCGGATCCGCCCCTTTGACGTGGACCTGTCCGACCCGTACAAGGTGGATACCTTCTGCCAGGTGCTGGCGACCCAGCCCGCCCCCACCCACTTTGTCCACCTGCCGGCCCTGCCGGTGGTGAACGCCCGGTTCAAGAACTTTGACGAGACCCGCTTTGCCAAAGACTGGGAGATCCAGGTCCACAGCGCCGTCAAGCTGTGCAAGGCCGTTCTGCCCGCCATGACCAGGCAGAAGTTCGGGCGCATCCTGTTTATCCAGACCAGCTACACCCTGGGCGCCCCGCCCAAAAACACCGCCGCCTATGTGATGGCCAAAGGGGCACTGGGCCAGCTGTGCAAGAGCCTGGCGGTGGAGTATGCCCGCCACGGCATCACGGTGAACTGCGTGGCCCCCAGCATGATGGAGACCAATTTCCTGAAAGACACCCCCGACCTGATCGTGCAGGCGGCAGCCGCCGACAACCCCATGGGCCGCAACGCCACCCCCGACGACGTGGTGCCGGCCATGGCGTTTTTGCTGTCGAAGGAAGCGCGGTTCATCACCGGGGTCACACTGCCTGTCACGGGAGGGTCCGCCATTGTCTGAGCCGGTTCTCCGCCTGGCCCGCCCGGGGGAAGGGCCGGCCATTGTGGATTTTATCAATGCGCATTTCGATATGCGGCTGCCGCTCATCAACCGCCCCGAGCTGTACGACTACTATTTTGCCGGACAGGCGGGCGGCGCCCCCCATTTTGCCGTGGCGGAACAGGCGGGCCGCTACCTGAGCGCCGCCGGCTACATACCCGCCGCCCGGGGCCCCGGCGCCGACGCCTGGGTGTCCATCTGGGTGGCCGCCAAGGGGCACAACGGGGTTGGGTTGCAGCTGATGGATGCACTGCCCGGTCTGCTGGGCGCACGGGTGCTGGCCTGCAACAACATCCGGGCCAACACCTGCGTGCTGTATGAGTTTTTGGGCTGGACTGCCCGGCGTCTGCCGCACTATTACCGCCTGGGCCGGCCGGGGCCCAGCGGCTGGGCGCTGGCAATGCCCGGCGACGCGGCCGAAACCGCCCCGCTGCCGGTCGGCGGGGACCTGGCGCTGGAGCCCGTCGCCGATGAAACGGCGCTGGCGGCGCTGGGCCTGCCCGAAACGCCCCACACCCCGCGCAAGGACCTGTGGTATCTGACACAGCGCTATTTCCGGTTCCCCTATTTCCGGTATGATCTGTGGGCCGTGCGGGAGGGCGGACGGCTGCTGGCCTATCTGGTCACCCGGACCGTCACGGCGGCCGAGACCGGCTGCGTGCCGGTGCTGCGGCTGGTGGATTTCCTCGGCCCCGATGCCGTGCTGCCCCGGCTGGGCGCGGCGCTGGACACGCTGCTGCGGCAGACCGGGGCCGAATACCTGGACTGCTACAACGCCGGCATCCCGGCCGAGATCTGGCGTGCCGCCGGCCTGCGGGAGCGGCTGCCCGGCGACGGGGTCATCATCCCCAACTACCTGACCCCGCCGCTGCGGGACAACACCGAATACTACTACTTCACCAACCGCCCCGAAAACTTTGTGCTGTTCAAGGCCGACGGCGACCAGGACCGGCCGAATCTGGGGTGAGGGACGCAGCGCCCCCCCCGCACGGAAGGCCCGCCCGGGGTTGTGGCGTACAAGTCGCCGGCAGACCCCCTGCGCCGCGGCGGCCCCTGTTTTTGGGACAACTTTTGGGACAACCGATCCGCAAACAAATCGCCCCGGTTCCGGCGGACCGGGGCTTTGTTCTGCCCGTTTTTGTCTGTAAAGTAAGTTTGCTTGCCAGCACGCAAGGCAAGGGGCGGTCAGTCGATGTGATCGTCGCGGAGAAGGACCGGGCGGCCGGGGATGGCGCCCCCCTGCCCCGCGCAGCCGGCCAGGGTGAGGGCGAGCAGCAGCGCCGGCAGCCGGACCGGCGTTCCATGGTTCCGCATAAGAGACACCTCCTTCCCGTTTTACCGGTTATGTAATAGGGGATTCCGTGTTGATTTTCCCACACAAATGTCAACAAAATGCGTCCGGCGCGATGCAAAAGCGCCGCAGCGGAAGCACTGCGGCGCGGGTTGGTGGATCAGTTGCCGTCATCGTTTTGATAGACCGGCACATTGGCGTATTCATCCGGCGGGTCAGGGGGCAGGCTCTGCATGTACTCGTGCATGGCTTCGGCCACCTTTTTGCTGTAGGCCACCGCCTCCACCACCGTGCGCGCACCCTTGACCGCGTCCCCGGAGGCAAAGATGCCCGGGCGGGAGGTGCGGCCCACCTCGTCGGTGACAAAGAGGCCCCGGGGGTTGACCTTGAGCCCCTCGGTGCTCTCGGTGATGGTGGTGCAGGGGCCCTGGCTGATCGAGACGATCACGCTGTCGGCCAGGTAGAGCATCTCGGTACCGGGCCGCTCGGTGAGGGTGCCGTCCTCAGCCTCGTCCAGATCGCGGAACACCACCCCACGGTCGGTGATCTCCACCGGTTTTTTGTTGTAGAAGAACTCCACCCCCTCCAGCTTGGCATAGCTGGTCTCGTAGTCGCTGGCCGCGACCTTTTGGGTCAGCGAGAAGCAGGCCAGATGCCGTGTGCCGTGGCGGATGGCCGTGCGCGCCACATCCATCGCCGCGTTGCCCGCACCGATCACCACCACCCGGTTGCCCAGGTGGTAAACGTCGGGGTTCTGCAGATAGTTGATGGCAAAATGTACATGGCCGAGGCTTTCCCCTTTGATGTGCAGCGTGTTGGGCCGCCAGACGCCGGTGCCGATAAAGATGGCCTTGAACCCGTCCCGGAACAGATCGTCGATCTTCAGCGCCTTCCCCACGTCGGTGTTGGGGCGGACCTTGATGTCCTTCAGGCGCAGGTGGCGGTATTCAAAGTCGTCCAGCACACTCTTCGGCAGCCGGAATTCCGGGATGCCGTAGCGCAGCACGCCGCCGATTTTGTCGTGGCTTTCAAAGATCGTCACATCATAGCCATAGCGGGCCAGAATGACCGCGATGGTCAGCCCGGCCGGGCCGGAACCGATGATAGCCACCCGCTTGCCGTTGGGCTCTGCCGGGCCTTTGGTCATCTGGGAGGCATAGGTGGAGGAGATGTAGTTTTCGATGACCGAAAAATGCACCGGGTCCCCCTTGATGCCGCGGACGCAGTGGCCCTCGCACTGATTTTCATGGTTGCAGATCAGGCTGCAGACGGTGGTCAGCGGATTGTTTTCAAAAAGCATCCGCCCGGCGTCGTTCAGGCGGTTCGCCTTGAGCAGGCGGATCACCTCGGGGATGTTGGTGTGGATCGGGCAGCCCTGCTGGCAGCGCGGGTTTTTGCACCCCAGGCAGTGGTTGGCTTCGTCCATGACATGAAGCGCCATTTTTCTCCCTCACTTCGTACCGATTTTGCGCAGCCTGTTACAACAATGCTGCAGGCGGGGCAATGATTGTCCATCTGTCTATTATAATATCACCGGTTTCCAGGTGTACGCAAGCCCCATCGGGAGGGTTTCTTCCCTGCACAGCGCAGAAAAGTCGGTAAATCTATTGTGCAACTTCGACAAAGTTTCAGCTTCCGGACTGACAGCTTCCAGCCGGGCCAGCGAGGTGGAAACCGGCAGCGCCGCCTGTTTGAGCCGCGCCATCGCCCCCCGGCGTGCCCCCAGCAGGTGCAGGTAGGGCGGGCGGGGCGGCACGCTGTCCCGGCGCACGTCCATGGCGGCGTCCAGCGCCAGCCGGCGCAGCCGGGCGTGGGGATACCGCTTGGTTTTGAGCAGGTCGTACAGCTGTTCGGCATCGGCTGCCCGGCGGATCGCAGCCTGCAGGCGGTTTTCCAGCCCCTCGCTGACACCCCGCACCCGGGCCAGGGCGCCGGGGTCCTTGCTGCGCAGCAAAGCCAGCAGGGCCGTGCTGAACCGCCGGGGTGACAGAAGTTCCCCGCGGCGCACCGCCGCCCGGTATTCCCCCAGCGCCGGGGTCGGCAGATACCGGGCCGCCGCCTCCAGCCCGTCCCGGTAGACCATCGCCCGCACAAGGCTGGCCGAAGCCAGTTCCACCCCCTGGCAGCGGCCGGCGGCGTCGGCCCCGTGCGCGGCCCCCAGCCGGGGCAGCGGGCAGGGCGTCATGGCCGACCCTTGCTGCAAAATGGCTTTGCAGTATTCGATCCCAAGGATGTTGTTGGGTTCCCGCAGCAGTTCCGCCTCCCCGGGGCAGAGCGCCGCCACGGCAGCCTCCCGAGCGGCGGCGAAGGTGCAGCCGGTGGCCAGCTGCCGCCGCAGTTCCCCCTGCAGCGCACCGTCCAGCAGCAGACGGGCCATCTGCATCAGCCGGGGCGCCGAGGGGGTCTCGGCCCCGAACGCCAGGGTGTCGCAGCCCAGCGCCCCCAGCAGGTACACCCCGGCGGCGGCGAATGCCTCGGCCCCGGCGTTGGCATAGGGGGCGGGCAGCGCCACCACCAGGTCAGCCCCGGCCTGCAGCGCCGCGAGCACCCGGACCGGTTCGGGCAGAAGCGGCACCCCGCCCCGCTGGACCGCCCCGCTGCTCATACAGACGGCGATGGTCCCGGCCCCCTGCCGGCGCAGCATCTGCAGCTGCAGGGCGTGGCCGTTGTGAAACGGATCATATTCCGCAATGATGCCTGCAAAATTCATAACTTTCCTTTCTGCCCCAAAGGGCGCGGCAGATCTGTGACAAGACCATTGTACCATACCGCGCCGGCAAGGGCCAGCCGTGTTTTGAGCCGGACCCGTGCCCGGATCGTGAATGTTGACAATAATTTCACAGCTTCCGGCCCAGCTTTGTGATAGTTAGACAAATAACACAGCAAGAAAGGTCCCCTGGCGGGCTTTTTCGGCTTGAAAAAAGTCAGACCGCATACTATAATGGAATTGTCAGAATCAAATGGGACGTTTCCCGGAATTCAAACCCAGAAGGAGAATGCACATGAAAGTTCTGGTTATCAACTGCGGTTCCTCCAGCCTGAAGTATCAGCTGATTGATATGGAAGGCGAGCATGTTTTGTGCAAAGGGCTGTGTGAGCGCATCGGCATGGAAAGCAGCATGATCACGCATGAAGCCAACTGCCACAAAGCCACCACCCCCGCCATCTTCCCCACCCACACCGAGGCTTTCCTGGAAGTGGTCAAGAAGATGACGACCGGCGACGGCAAGGTCATTGACGATCCTTCTGAGATCAATGCCATCGGCCACCGCATCGTGCACGGCGGCGAAAAGTTCAAGGAAAGCTGCCTGATCACCCCCGAGGTCGTGGCTGCCATCCGGGAGCTGAGCCCCCTGGCCCCGCTGCACAACCCGGCCGGCATCCTCGGTATCGAGGCGGCCCGCAAGGTGTTCGGCGACATCCCCAATGTGGCGGTGTTCGACACCTCTTTCCACAGCACCATGCCGCCCAAGGCGTACATGTATGCCATCCCCTATGAATATTATGAGAAATACGGCGTGCGCCGGTACGGCTTCCACGGCACCAGCCACAAATATGTCAGCCACCGGGCGGCCGAATATCTGGAAGAGCCCATCGAACGGCTGAAGCTCATCACCTGCCATCTGGGCAACGGCTCCTCCATCGCCGCCGTGGACCAGGGCCGCGTGGTGGACACCTCCATGGGTATGACCCCGCTGGCCGGCCTGATGATGGGTACCCGCTGCGGCGACCTGGACCCCTCGGTGGTCAACTACCTGAAGTATACGCTGAACATCACCGGGCATCAGCTGGATGAGATTTTGAACAAAAAGTCCGGCCTGCTGGGCATCTCCGGCGTGTCCAGCGACAAGCGCGACGTGGAGAAGGCCGCCAAGGAAGGCAACCCCCGTGCGCAGCTGGCCAGCGACATGCTGAACTACCAGATCAAGAAGACCATCGGCAGCTACATTGCCGCCATGGGCGGCGTGGACGCCATCATCTTCACCGGCGGCATCGGCGAGCACGACGCCGATTCCCGCGCCAAGATCTGCCACCACATGGACTGGCTGGGCATCCGGATCGACACCGACAAGAACCGCGACGCCCACAAGCAGGACAAGGACGTGGTGGAGATCACCGCCTGGGGCGCACGGGTGCGCACCCTGGTCATTGAGACCAACGAGGAACTGATGATCGCCCGCGACACCAAGGAAGTGCTGAACAAGCAGGACCAGTAAACGGCCCGCCCCTTGTTCCAACAGCCTGAGACAAACCAAGGCGCCCCGCACAGGGAATCTGTGCGGGGCGCCTTTTTGCCAAGCAGCATTCAAACAGCGTGTTATGGGTTTGCAGCCCCCTGGGCAGCTTCGGCAGCTTCCTTCTCCGCCCGGTGGCGCAGCCGTTCCCGCTGGGCCGCCTCCTGGCGTTTCCAGCGGGCGTAGGCGCTGGGGCGCACCGTCTCGGTGCAGCGGGCAAAGTTCCAGTGCAGCCCGTCCCGGCGGGACAGTTTGAACCGCACGAACCAGGACCCGTGGGCCGGGCAGATCGCCTCGGTATAATAGCCGGTGTTGCCGCGCTTGAGCCAGATGTCCCCCAGTGTCAGCGGCGCGCCGCAGCGGGGGCAGACCGGGGTACACAGGGCCGGGTCGGTCTTGTAGGCGTCGTGATCCATCAGGCCGAACCAGGTGCGGACATCGTGATACTCGGCGTCCGGGTCGGTGAGCAGGGCTTCCCGGAGCTGCTCTTCCTCGTTGGGGTAGCGGGCCAGGCCCTCGGCCAGCGGCAGGCAGCGGCAGACCTTGACCGTGTACAGCGCATCGTCCAGCGCATTGTGGAAGGGGTCTTCTTTGGGGATGTTCAGCCGGTCCACCACGCTTTCCAGCGTCATGCCCTCCCCTTCCTTCCGGGGGAAAGTCTGCAGGAAGATCCGCTGCAGGTCATACCAGCGGGCCGGCCACCGCTCGTCCAGCCCGCACAGAAACAGGTTCTGCTTGAGTACCGGCACATCGTCAAGCCCCCACTCGGCAAATTCCGCATCCGGGCCGGCCCACTCCACAAAGCGGGCCAGACCTTCCCCGATGGGGACGCCGGATTCCAGGTCCCCCTGGGTCAGCCCGGTCACCTTGGCGATATGGTGCTGCAGTTTGCGGAAGATCCGGGGCCGCAGGGTGATCTCGAAGGTGTCCAGCACATCGGCCCGCTCATTGATCCGCACGGCGCCGATCTGGATGATCTCCCCGCGCAGGGTCAGGTCTGCGCCATGGTAGCGGAAGGTCTTGGGCTGGTAGCCTATGTTCCACTCCAGGTCAAATACGATCAGATTCATCCGTTGCCTCCCGCCCCAAGATATACTTTTCCACCGCGAGCCCGACCCCGTCGTGCTCGTTGTCCTCTGTCACTGCATCTGCCGCGGCTTTCACCGCCGGCACGGCATTGCCCATTGCCACGCCCAGCCCCGCATACCGGATCATCGGCAGGTCGTTCCAGCCATCGCCGCAGGCCATCAGGTTCGCCGCCGTCAACCCCAGCCGCTTGAGCAGCCTGTCCAGCGAGGCGGACTTTTCCACCCCCAGCGGCATGGTCTCGATAAAAAACGGCTGGGACCGGTAGATCGAAAGCCTGCCGGCGAATTCCTGCTGCATGAGCTCTTCCACATGGGGCATGTCCACCGGGTCCCCCACCAGAAGCAGCTTGTTGATGGGCCAGGTGATCTCGGCCGGCAGGTCCGGCACGCCGCGCACCGGGATGCGGTTGATCCGCGCTTCTTCCAGCACATAGGGGTTGTCCGGCTGCTCGGTGACGATGCCGTCCTTGTCATAGGTCAGCGCCACCACGTTCCAGTACCGGGCAAAGGTGCAGACCGTACCGATCAGGTCGGCCGGGAACTCGTGCTGGACCAGCACCTCCCCGGTTTGACAGTCCAGGATCTTGCCGCCGTTGTAGCTGAGGATGCACCCGCCGGTCTGATCCAGCTGCAGCTCTTCCGCCAGCGGGCGGATCCCCACCGTCGGGCGGCCGCTGGCCAGCACGATGCGCACCCCCTGCCGGGCCGCCTCCATCAGATCGGCGCGGGTGCGCGGGGTGATGACCTTTTCACTGTTGGTCAGGGTGCCGTCCAGATCCAGGGCCAGAACCTTGTATTGCGTCATGGTATGCCGCTCCTTGCCGTTTTTTGTTTCTATTGTACCCCAAAGCCTGCCCGGGCGCAAGGGCACCCGGCACAACAAAACCGCCCCGGTCCCAAAAAGAGCGGAACCGGGGCGGCCCAATCGTTTGAACACAAATTTGCGGGGGAAAAGGAAGGATCGCTTACTTGGCGGCCTTCTTGGCAGCCGGCTTCTTCGCGGCCGGCTTTTTGGCGGCGGGCGCCTTCTTGG
>LHCFC01400__coassemble_2639_pt1 | contig 9136 bp, 7 predicted proteins | sample LHCFC01400__metabat2_high_PE_054 | metagenome-assembled genome bin LHCFC01400
GGTGGCGCAGCCCATGCCGCCGCCGATGCACAGGGTGGCCAGGCCCTTCTTGGCGCCGCGGTGCTTCATGGCGTAAAGCAGGGTGACCAGGATGCGGGCGCCGGAAGCGCCGACCGGGTGGCCCAGGGCGATGGCGCCGCCGTTGACGTTGACCTTGCTCATGTCGAATTCCAGGTCATGGGCGACGGCCAGGCTCTGGGAAGCGAACGCCTCGTTGGCTTCGATCAGGTCCATGTCGGCCACGGTCAGGCCGGTCTTGGCCATGACCTTGCGGGTGGCGGCCACGGGGCCCACGCCCATGATGGACGGGTCCACGCCGCCCAGCGCGCCGGCGACCCAGGTGGCCATCGGGGTGACGCCCAGTTCCTTGGCCTTCTCCTCGCTCATGATCACGAGGGCGGCGGCGCCGTCGTTGATGGCGGAGGCGTTGCCGGCGGTGACCTTGCCGTCCTTCTTGAAGGCGGGGCGCAGCTTGGCCAGCACTTCCGGCGGGCTCAGGCGGGGGCCTTCGTCGGTGTCGAAGATGATGTCGCCCTTCTTGTTCTTGATGGTGACGGGAACGATCTCGTCCTTGAAGGCGCCTTCCTTGATGGCCTTCTCAGCCTTCAGCTGGCTGTTGTAGGCGAAGTTGTCCAGATCCTCGCGGCTCAGGTTCCACTGGTCGGCCACATTCTCGGCGGTGATGCCCATGTGGTAGTCGTTGAAGGCGTCCCACAGCGCGTCGTTGACCATGGTGTCCACCAGCTCGCTCTTGCCCATGGGGGAACCCATGCGGTAGCCGTAGCGGCCCTTCATCATGGCGAAGGGGGCCATGTCCATGTTCTCGGTGCCGCCGGCGACCACGATGTCGGCGTCGCCGGCCTCGATCATCTGGGCGGCCATGTTGACGCAGTTCAGGCCGGAGCCGCAGACCACGTTGACGGTGACGGCCGGGGTGGTGACGGGCAGACCGGCCTTGATGGAGGCCTGGCGGGCGACGTTCTGGCCCAGGCCAGCCTGGATGACGCAGCCCATGTAGACATGATCGACCTGTTCGGGGGTGATGCCGGCGCGGGCGATGGCTTCCTTGATGACAAGGGCGCCCAGATCAGCAGCCGGAACGTTGGACAGGGTGCCGCCGAACTTGCCGATGGGGGTACGGCAGGCGGACGCTATGACGATCTTTTTCATAAATGCAGCCTCCTGAAAGGATTTTCTGCCCGGTGGGGCAGCGGGTTACTTGGGTGTTGGGTGGATCTATTTCCAAAACCGCAGCGCGGCTTGTGGATGAAGGGGGGCGGCGGGGGCTATACCTCGCCCTGCCGCTGCTTGGCCAGCAGTGCGCTTTCCACGTTCGGGGTGACGAACTGGGACACGTCCTGGTGGTAGTGGGCGGCTTCCTTGACGATGGTGGAGGACAGATAGCTCCACTGGATGGAGGTGGCCAGGAAGACCGTCTCGATGCCCGGGGAAAGGGCGTGGTTGGTGTGGGCCAGCTGGATCTCGTTTTCAAAGTCGGTGACCGCCCGCAGCCCGCGCACCATGACGGTGGCCCCGCAGGCCTTGGCGAAGCTGACGGTCAGCCCGTCAAAGCTGGCCACCTGCACGTTGGGGATGCCGCGGCAGGTCTCCTTGAGCATGGCCACCCGCTCCTCCACCGTGAACAGCGGGGTCTTGGCGCTGTTGATGAGCACCGCGACGATGAGGGTGTCGAACATGCGGGCCGCCCGCCGGATGATGTCCAGATGGCCGCGGGTGACCGGGTCGAAGCTGCCGGGGTACATGGCGATGGTCATGGCAAACAGACCTTCCTTTGCTTGGGTTGCGCCGGGTGCTGGCTGTGCGCCCTGTTAAAAATGTAACAGCCCCGGACAGAAAGAAAAGCACCGTGCGCCGTTGTGCGCCTGAACAGCCGTTGCTGCGAAAGGTCTGCGGGTCGGGTGCCTGCCGGGCGGGGATGCTCCACGTTCCGGTACACCTATATTTTTACACTTTTGTTAAGCAATTGTCAATATCCATCCTGTTCAAATTCACAGCAAAAAAGGCGTTTGTTTTGTGTCAGTTCACGAAAGCCCCCGCCGCGCGGCGCGGGCGCCGGCGGCAGGGGCCAAAACGGGGCAAAATGTCTGTTCTTCGTTCAAATTGGGCCGTCCGCCCGCCCCTCCCCGCCGCCGCCTGCGGGCCCGGTGTGCCCGCCCCGGCCGGGGCGGCGGGTTTTTCCCGCCCGGGCGGCTTTTTTGCCCGCCCGGGCGGCTTTTTTCCCAAGATGCTTGACCGCGGGGCCGGAACGTGTTATTGTTTTAACAGGTATGGGCTTTTGTAAGGGCCCAGCCGAACCTTTGCCATGAACGTTTGAATGAACGAGGTGCAGTACGATGAATTTTGATGACCTGATTGCAAAAGTGAGTACCTGCGGCAAACAGCGGCTGGCCGTGGCCGCGGCCGAGGACGACGCCGTGCTGGAAGCGGTGAACGAGGCCCACAAGCGGGGCATTGCCGACGCGATCCTGGTGGGCGACGAGGCCGCCATCCGCAAGATCGCCGCCGAGCTGGACATGGACCTGAGCGACTACCGCATCATCAACGAGCCGGACAAGGCCGCCGCGGCGCTGAAGGCCGTGAAGCTGGCCCATGACGGCGAGGCCGACATGTACATGAAGGGCCTGCTGGATACCAAGACCTTCCTGAAGAGCATCCTGGACAAAGAGGTGGGCCTGCGCACCGGCAAGACGCTGAGCCATGTGGCGGTGTTCCAGGTCAAGGGCATCGAGCAGCTGCTGTTCCTCTCCGACGTGGCCTTCATCACCTACCCCACGCTGGAGGACAAGGTCCACATCATTGAAAACACCGTGGCCGTGGCCCACGCCTGCGGCGTGGAATGCCCGAAGGTGGCCCCGCTGGCCGCCGTGGAGGTGGTGAACCCCAAGATGCCCTGCACCGTGGACGCCGACGAGCTGCGCCGGATGAACGCCGAGGGCAGGATCACCGGCTGCGTGGTGGACGGGCCGCTGTCCATGGACATTGCCATCGACCCCGAAGCCGCCGCCCACAAGGGCGCCGCCGACCGCCCCGCCGCCGGCCATGCCGACGTGCTGCTCTTCCCCGACATCCAGGCCGGCAACCTGGTGTACAAGACCCTGGTCCACACCGCCGAGTGCGAGAACGGCTGCATCCTGACCGGCACCAAGGTGCCCGCCATCCTGACCAGCCGGTCCGACTCCTTCAAGACCAAGGTCAACTCCATCGCGCTGGCCGCCGTTGTGGCCGCCGGTTTGAAAGACTAAGCGCAAAGGAAGCGAAGCAAGATGATGAAAAGCCTGATTATCAACCCGGGTTCCACCTCCACCAAGATCGGCGTGTTTGAGGACGAGACCCTGCAGTTCGACAAGACCCTGCGCCACCCCACCGAGGAGATCGCCAAGTACCCCACCATCATCGACCAGAAGGATTTCCGCAAGCAGATCATTCTGGACGCCCTGAAGGAAGACGACTGCGACATCCATTCCTTTGATGTGATCGTGGGCCGCGGCGGCCTGCTCAAGCCCATCCCCGGCGGCACCTACCCGGTGTCCGACGCGCTGCTGGCCGACCTGAAAAACGGCGTGCAGGGCCAGCACGCCTCCAACCTGGGCGGCATCCTGGCCCGGGAGATCGGCGACGCCATCGGCAAGCCCAGCTACATCGTGGACCCGGTGGTGGTGGATGAACTCACCGACGTGGCCCGCATCTCCGGCATGCCGGAACTGCCCCGGCGCTCCATCTTCCACGCGCTGAACCAGAAGGCCGTGGCCCGCCGCTACGCCAAGGAGCACGGCACCACCTACGACGCGCTGAACCTGATCGTCATTCACATGGGCGGCGGCGTGTCGGTGGGCGCCCACAGCCACGGCAAGGTGGTGGATGTGAACAACATCCTGGACGGCGAAGGCTGCTTCAGCCCCGAGCGGTCGGGCACCGTGCCGGTGGGGGATCTGGTGAAGATGTGCTTCTCGGGCAAATACACCCAGGCCGAAATCTACAAGAAGATCTGCGGCCAGGGCGGCTTCAACGCCTACCTGCACACCAACGACGCCCGGGTGGTGGAAAAGATGGTCAAGGAGGGCGACGCCTACGCCAAGCTGGTGGAGGATGCCTTCTACTACCAGATCGCCAAGGACGCCGGCGCCATGGCCGCCGTGCTGGAGGGCAAGGTGGACGCCATCATCCTGACCGGCGGCATCGCCTACAACCCCTACACCCGCGAAGTGCTGGAAAAGAAGATCGGCTTCATCGCCCCCATCACCGTCTACCCCGGCGAGGATGAGCTGCTGGCCCTGGCCCAGGGCGCGCTGCGGGTGATGAACGGCGAGGAAGCCCCCCAGCAGTACTGAAAAAGTTCGGCCTGGCACTCTCGCAGGGACACTGCCATCTTGACGGAACGCAATTTTCCGGCTATAATGAGACGGTGACCGCGAGGTGTTGCGCAGCTGGTAGCGCGCCTGGTTTGGGACCAGGAGGCCGCAGGTTCGAGTCCTGTCACCTCGACCAACTCACGGGACGCCGACACACCGCCCCGTGTTCGCCCTTGCCAAACAAAAACAGCCTCTGCCCGACCTGCCCGGGCAGGGGCTGTTTTTGTCGGCGGCCGGCGTCACACCGGAGGCGCTGCCTGGCGGCTCCGGGGGATGAAACGGACCCGTTCCCTGCCGCGTTTGGCGGGGAACGGGTCCGTTTCCGGTCTGCCGGCCGGCGGCAAACCTTCCCATATAAGAATCAGAATTGAGTAATTTGTGAATTCGTGCCGCGGCCGCCCCGCCGCCTTGCATCCCGGCGCAGGACCCGCTATAATGGGGACATACGCCCCGAAACGGCGTCCGCCGGGCCCCGCCGCGCACAACAAAACGGCGTGCCGGTCCCTGTTCCGGCACGCCGTTCCCGAAAAGAAGAAAAGAGAAAGAGGAGTGGATGAAAAAGTTTGTCTGCTTCCCAGCGGACTCTGCCCCGGGTCCCTGTTCCCGGGGGTTCCTTGTTTGGAACAATTATAGAATACCCAATAGATGTGACAAAAAAGTGACAGAACTTTCAAGAAATTACGAAAGAACTGGGAACTCTCTATGAATAATCAGAATTTTGCCCATCCGGGGTCCCATAACCGGGTCAACTACGACCGGGTCATGCAGGACACGCTGCGGCAGCTGGCCCGGGAGGGCCTGCGCCCCACCCTGCTGCTGCACGCCTGCTGCGCCCCCTGTTCCAGCGCCACGCTGGAGCGGCTGGCCGAAGCGTTCCGGGTGACCATCCTTTACTACAACCCCAACATCGCCCCGCCGGCCGAGTACCACCGCCGGGAAGCCGAGCTGGAACGGTTCGTGCGGGACGCCGGGTATGCCGACCGGGGCATCCGGGTGGTGGAACTGCCCTACCAGCCCGCCGAGTTTTACGAGGCGGTCCGGGGGCTGGAGGCCGAGCCCGAGCGGGGCGAGCGGTGTACCGCCTGCTACCGGCTGCGGCTGGAGTGTGCGGCCCGCTACGCCGCCGCCCACCGGTTCGACTGGTTCACCACCACCCTGTCCATCTCCCCGATGAAGGACCCGGTGCGGCTCAACGAGATCGGCTGCCGGCTGGCGGAGCAGTACGGCCTGCGCTACCTGCAAAGCGAGTTCCGCAAGCGGGACGGCTACAGGCGCAGCCTGGCCTTAAGCGCCGAATACGGGCTGTACCGGCAGGAATATTGTGGTTGTATCTTCAGCAAACAACAGCGGGAGGCCCAGGCCCCCCGCCCGGCGGGGCCCGCCGCGCCCCGGAAGGAGACGATCGTATGAAGGAATCCGCCTGCCCCCGCCCCCATGTTCTGGTGGCGCTGCCGCTGAACGATGTCCACCGGGCTTCGCTGCTGGCCGCCGCGCCGGGGGCCGAGTTCTGCTTTGTGACCGAGGGCACCCCCACCCCCGACCAGGTGGCCTGGGCCGACTGCATCCTGGGCAACATCCCGGTGGAGCTGATCCGCACCAACGACCACCTGCGCTGGTTCCAGAGCAACGCCGCCGGGCCGGACAGCTACCTGGTGCCCGGCGTGCTGCCGCCCGACTGCATCGTGACCACCGCCACCGGGGCCTACGGGCTGGCCATCAGCGAATGGATGCTGGGGCTGTGGCTGGGGCTGTGCAAGGACCTGTTCCTTTACCGGGACCAGCAGCGGGACCATGCCTGGCGCAAGCAGCCCCGCCATGTGTGCGGGGTGGACGGCGCCCGGGTGCTCTGCGTGGGGATGGGGGACATCGGCTCGGCCTTTGCCCGCAAGGTCCACGCCCTGGGCGCCCGGGTGGTGGGGGTGCGCCGCACCGCCCACCCCGACCAGCCCTGCCCGCCCTACTGCCTGCGGGTGGTGGGCCAGGACGCGCTGGACGCCGAGCTGCCCGAAGCCGACCTGGTGGCGCTGAGCCTGCCCGGCACCGGCGAGACCGCCCACCTGATGAACGCCGACCGGCTGGCCCGGATGAAGGAAGGGGCCATCCTGATCAATGTGGGCCGGGGCACCGCCGTGGACACCGACGCCCTGGCCGCCGCGCTGCACAGCGGGCATCTGCGGGGCGCCGGGCTGGATGTGACCGACCCCGAACCCCTGCCCCCCGACCACCCGCTGTGGGACGAACCCGGCGCCGTCATCACCCCCCACAACGCCGGGCATTTCAGCTGGCTGCGCACGCTGGACAACATCGTGGCCATCTGCGGGGTGAACCTGCGCCACCTGATGGCCGGCGAGCCGCTGGACAATCAGGTGGCCCGGGGCGCCCGGTATGTGACCGGCGCCGCCCCCGGGCGGCGGCTGCAGGGCACGGATCTTTCGCTGTAAGGTGGCCCGGGGTGCGCCGGGCCCCGGCGCCTGTAACGAGGTAACGAATCCATGACTTTTTTCCAATTTGCCTGGCTGTTTTTCCTCTATTCGCTGCTGGGCTGGCTGTTTGAGGTCTCCTTTGTGGTGCTGCGCCAGCACCGCTACCAGGACCGGGGCGTGCTGGGCGGGCCCTTCTGCCTGATCTACGGCATCACCGGCTGCATCATCACGGTGGGCCTGCGGGAGCTGGCCCGGGACGACCTGTTCTTCCTGTTCCTGTTCAGCGCGGTCATCGCCACCGCGGTGGAATGGGTCGGCGGGCACATTCTGGAATGGTTCACCCAGACCCGCTGGTGGGACTATTCCCGCCGCAAGTTCAACCTGGACGGCTACATCTGCCTGTCGGCTTCGGTGGGCTGGGGCCTGCTGGGCGTGGTGACGGTGCGCTGGCTGGCCCCGGCGCTGCTGGCGCTGTTCGGGCTGATGCCGGTGCTGGTGCGCCAGGTGCTGGTCTGGGCGGTGCTGGGCATCATGGCGCTGGACGGCATCGGCACCGTGCTGACCCTGGCCGGGGTGCGCAACCGCTTCCCCCAGGCCGAGAGCGTCCACAACCGGCTGGCCGCGCTGACCGTGCGCATCGGCCTGGCCTTTTTGGGCGCGGCCGAGCGGCGGATGCTGCGCGCCTACCCCGAGACCGACCTAGCCCGCCCCAAGCGGGAGAAGAGCACGGTGTTCGCCGCCGGGTGCAGCTTTTACAAGATCGTGCTGCTGTTTATCATCGGGGCGTTCCTGGGCGATATTGTGGAGACGATCTTCTGCCGGCTGACCATGGGGGTCTGGATGAGCCGCTCCAGCCTGGTGTGGGGGCCCTTCTCGGTGGTGTGGGGGCTGGCGCTGGCGCTGGTCACCCTGCTGATGTACCGCTACAAGGACAAGACCGCCGGCTGGCTGTTTGTGGCCGGCACCCTGCTGGGCGGCGCCTATGAGTACCTGTGCAGCGTCTTCACCGAGATCGTGTTCGGCGCGGTCTTCTGGGATTACAGCAAGCTGCCCTTCAACCTGGGCGGGCGGATCAACCTGCTGTACTGCTTTTTCTGGGGGGTTGCGGCGGTGGCCTGGTTCAAGGTGTGCTACCCGCCGCTGTCCCGCCTGATCGAGCGGATCCCCAAGCGGCCGGGCACCCTCATCACCTGGGCGCTGACCCTGTTCATGGCGCTGAACATGGCGGTGAGCGCCGGGGCGCTGGTCCGCTACGACGCCCGCAGCAAGGGCCAGCCCCCGGCCAACGCCGTCGAACAGTGGCTGGACGACACCTTTGACGACGCCTACATCGCCCGGGTCTACCCCAAACTGAAACAGCGGTGAGCCTGCCGGCCCGCCCCTGACCCAAGGAAAAACGGCCCCGCCGCGGAAGGAAGTTTCCGCGGCGGGGCCGTTCTGCTGCGCGGGTACGGGGGTCACTTTTCCTCGTAGCTCTGGCAGTAGTGCGGGTTTTCCACACCGGCGCTCTGGTTCTGGGTGTGGTGGGTGATCTTGATCTGGCTCAGATCACACTTCCGGCAGTCGATGTTGTGGGAGCAGGTCTGCACGTCACAAAGCACGCCGCTGTTTTCCATCGGGGTCCACCTCCTTTGCCGCCGCCTTTTCGCGGTCCGGTACAGGCAGTATGCCCCGGCGGGGCCGGGCTTATTCCTCCCCCCGGCCCACCAGCTCCCGCCCCTGCTTGCCGGTCAGGTGCAGGACGGTCATTTCCAGCACGCAGAGGGCGGGCCATTCCCGGTCGATCTCGGCCTGCAGGGCGGCTTCCGGCCCGTGGGGGGCGTATTTGCGGCCCAGCGCCTCGACGGCGGCCCGCTTTTCGGCCTCGTCGGTGAGTTCCCGCAGGGTGCCGAAGGCGATGACGCTGCGGTAGAGGGTGGTGTACTTTTCCGGCGCCACCCGGTCCTGGTCGATGACGCAGAAGGACGCCCGGGGGCAGCGGCGGATCGCGTCCAGCTTGTGGCCCTGCCGGGCGCAGTGGAAGATGATCCGCCCGGCTTCGTAGTGGTAGCTCAGCGGCACGGCATAGGGGTAGCCTTCGTCCCCCAGCACCGCCAGCACCCCCGAGGTGCCCCGGGCCAGGATGCGGGCGCAGACGGATTCCGGCAGGGCCTGGCGGGCCCGGCGCATGGGACGGAACATACGCATTCTCCTTCCTGATGGTCGGCTGTGGAGCTGAAAGAAAAAAGCCCCCTCTGCACGGCAGAGGGGGTTGGTTGGGCCGGCGAGGTTCGAACTCACGAATGTCGGAGTCAAAGTCCGATGCCTTACCACTTGGCTACGGCCCAGCAATGCCGGCCGGAA
>LHCFC01400__coassemble_2938_pt1 | contig 8193 bp, 7 predicted proteins | sample LHCFC01400__metabat2_high_PE_054 | metagenome-assembled genome bin LHCFC01400
CCGTGTCCCGGGATATCCGGGAACTTCGCCTGATCAAGACGGCGGCCGGCGACGGTAGCTACCGGTACATGGTGGCGTCCGGCAACGGCAAGGTGGCCCATTTCCCCAGCCGGTTCGAGACGATCTTCCGCGAATCGGTGATCGGAGTGGACTACGCCGGGCACATGGTCCTGGTCAAATGCTTTTCCGGCATGGCCAACGCCGCCTGCGAAGTGTTTGACGCCAAACCCTGGGAGAATGTGGTGGGGACCCTGTCCGGCGACGATACGTTCTTTATCCTCATGCGTTCCGAGGAGGCAGCGGCCGAAATCTGCCGCCAGCTGCAGCAGTATACGGGGCGCAGGGGCTGAGCCAAATTGCTTGAGCAGGGGAGGAAAGCCGCATGCTGGCAGAGCTGAAAATCGAAAATGTGGCGGTGATCGAAAAGGCCGGGGTTCGCTTTACCCCCGGCCTTAACGTGTTGACCGGCGAAACCGGCGCCGGCAAGTCGATCCTCATTGATTCCATCAACGCGATCCTCGGCAACCGCACCTCCCGGGAACTTGTGCGCAGCGGTACACACAAGGCCTGTATCTGGGCCACCTTTGAACAGATCCCGGCATCCGTCCGTGCCCAGCTGGAAGCCTGCGGCTACGAGGCCACCGAGGACCTGCTGCTTTACCGCGAGATCAGCGCCGACGGCAAGGGAGCCTGCCGGGTCAACGGAATGCCGGCCACCGCCGCCGTGGTGCGGGACATCTCGGCCGGGCTGTTGAGCATCCATGGCCAGCACGACAGCCAGAGCCTGACAAACCCCGCCACCCACCTCGGGATCCTGGACCAGTATGCCCGCAATCAGGCGCTGTACCGCCGGTATTACCAGATCTACCGCCAGCTTGTGGATGTGAAACGCCAGCTGGAAAGCCGGTTGGCGGGGGAGGCCAACAAGCAGCGCCGGATGGAGGAACTGCAGGAGGAGATCGACCGGATCGACGCCGCGGCCCTTGTCAGCGGCGAGGAAGCCCGGTTGGAGGAGCGGCGCAGCCTCATCACCCATGCCCAAGGGATCCTGGACGGGCTGAACGCCGCCCATGCGGCGCTGGCCGGCGACGAGGAAGGCGAGACCGCCGGCGCGGCTGATTTGCTGGGCGGCGCCCTCGACCAGCTGCAGAATTCCGCCCGGCTGGACGAAAGCCTGGCCCCGCTTACCGAGCGCCTCAGCGAACTGTACTATGGCGCCCGGGAACTGGCCACCGACCTGGCCGACCGACTGGACGGCTACGGATTCGACCCCGAGGAACTGGACCAGATCGAAGGGCGGCTGGATACGATCTACAGGCTGAAAAAGCGGTTCGGACTGGATGTGGAGGAGCTGCTGGCCCGCCGGGAAGCCGATGCGGCCGAGCTGGAAACCATTCAGACATCGGGCGAGGCCATCGAAAAGCTGCGCGGGCAGATGCAGGCGCTGTACAAGCAGGCGCGAGAGGCGGCCGATGAGCTGACCCAGAGCCGGCTGAAAGCCTTCACCGCCATGAACCGCCAGATGAAAGAAGCGCTGGAATTTTTGAATATGCCTGGGATCCGGTTTGCCCTCAAGCATACCAGGGGGGCGCTGTCTTCCCACGGGCAGGACACGGTGGAGTTCCTGATCTCCACGAACCCGGGCGAAGACCCCAAACCGCTGGCCAAGATCGCTTCGGGGGGCGAGCTGTCCCGCATTATGCTGGCCTTCAAAAGCGCCCTGGCGGATCGGGATGAACTGCCCACCGTCATCTATGACGAAATCGACACCGGGGTTTCCGGCCTGGCGGCCGGGCGCATCGGGCAGCTGCTGCACAAGACCGCAGCCGGGCATCAGGTGCTTTGCATCACCCACACCCCTCAGGTGGCCGCCTTTGCGGACAATCAGCTGCTGATCCAGAAAAATGTCCGGGACGGCCGCACCTATACCGAGATTCATACCCTTGATATGGAGGGGCGGGTCCGGGTGCTGGCCAATATGATCTTTGGGGACAAAATCTCGGATCTTGCGTTGGAAAATGCCAGAGAGCTGATCGAAAAATCACAGGATATTCCTGCAAAAGAAAGAGGCGGACGCTTATGACCGCAAATGAATGCCAGCGTGAGGCTATGCGCACGTTAAACCCGGAACTCGACCGGCACGACGTTTTAATAAACGGTGTGATGGGCCTTTGCGGCGAAGCGGGGGAAGCCATCAACCTTGTAAAAAGCATTTGGCACAGGGGCATCCTCTGGACCGCGAAGCGCTGATTCGTGAACTGGGCGATGTGGCCTGGTATTTGGCCGAGACGGCCACAGCCCTGGATTTAGACTTGGATACGGTGCTTACCCAAAATCTTGCGAAGCTGCGTGCGCGTTATCCCGAAGGATTTTCAGCTGAGAAGTCAATGCACCGGGAAAGCAGCGCCGGCGCTTGACAAATACCCCCCGAAACGCTACAATAATAGCCATGAAATGCAATGACGGGGACCAGTACCCGCCATGGCGCACGGCAGAGAGGCCCCGGTTTGGTGAAAGGGGCTGGTGCGGCGGGCGGCGAATACACCCCTAAGCAGCAGGCTGAACGCCCGTGGGGCCAGTAGGCTGTGCCGTGTGCGCACGTTACAGCGCTTGGGTATCGGAGGTCACATCTGCCGCCCGTACCCGCGAAGGCCCGCCGCCGTGAGGCGCGGGTGAACAGAGGTGGTACCGCGTGTTTCTCGCCCTCTGCCAAATTTTACATTTGGCAGGGGGCGTTTTGTTTTGCCCCTTGCCGCCAACCAAGGAGGAACCCCTATGCAGATCTACGAAGAACTGAAAGCCCGCGGCCTGATTGCGCAGGTGACGGATGAGGAGGAGATCCGGGAAGTCATCAACAGCGGCAAGGCCACCTTTTACATCGGCTTTGACTGCACGGCCGACAGCCTGACCGCCGGCCACTTCATGGCCCTGACCCTGATGAAGCGGCTGCAGATGGCCGGCAACAAGCCCATCGCCCTGATCGGCGGCGGAACCACGCTGATCGGTGACCCGTCCGGCCGCACCGACATGCGCAAGATGCTGACCAAGGAAGACATCGCCCACAATGCCGAATGCTTCAAGCGCCAGATGGAGCGGTTCATCGAATTCGGCGAAGGCAAGGCCCAGATGCTCAACAACGCCGACTGGCTGCTGAACCTGAACTATGTGGAACTGCTGCGCGAGGTGGGCGCCTGCTTCAGCGTCAACAACATGCTGCGCGCCGAGTGCTACAAACAGCGGATGGAAAAGGGCCTGTCCTTCCTTGAATTCAACTACATGATCATGCAGAGCTACGACTTCTACTACATGTTCCAGCACTACGGCTGCAACATGCAGTTCGGCGGCGACGATCAGTGGTCCAACATGCTGGGCGGCACTGAGCTGATCCGCCGCAAGCTCGGCAAGGACGCCTATGCCATGACCATCACGCTGCTGACCGATTCCCAGGGCAAAAAGATGGGCAAGACCGCCGGCAACGCGGTCTGGCTGGACCCCAACAAGACCAGCCCCTTCGAATTCTATCAGTACTGGCGCAATGTGGATGACGCCGACGTGCTCAAGTGCATCCGGATGCTGACCTTCCTGCCGCTGGAGCAGATTGACGAGATGGATCACTGGCAGGGCGAACAGCTGAATCGGGCCAAGGAGATCCTGGCTTACGAGCTCACCAAGATGGTCCACGGCGCCGAGGAGGCCGAAAAGGCCCAGGCGACGGCCCGGGGGCTGTTCAGCGGCGCAGCCGATCAGGAGCACATGCCCTCCACCGTGCTGGATGCCGCGCTGGTGAAGGACGGCAAGGTCGGTCTGCTGGCTGCGATGGTGGCCGCCAAGCTCTGCTCCTCCAACCGGGAGGCCCGCCAGCTGGTACAGCAGGGTGGCGTTCTGCTGGACGGCGAAAAGGTCACCGACCCCGCCACCGCGCTGAGCGTTGAGCAGCTGCAGCAGGGTGTGGTCATCAAAAAGGGCAAAAAGACCTACCACAAGGTAACGCTGTAAAGAAAGCGGACCACATCACCCGGGCACTGTCCGGGTGGCGTGGTCCGTTTGCGGTCAACGAACAAAACGGAGGAACAAACCATGGCCACTTTGGAGGATACCCTGCATTTTTTTGACGCCATGCCGGGGGCTTTGCCCTGGTATGAGCAGCTGCTGGCGCGGGCCCGGGCCGAACTGGGGCCCTTTGATGTGCGGGTGCAGAAAACACAGATTACCTGGGTGAACCCCCATGTATTTGCCTGCGTATCCTTTGCCAAGGTGCGCAAGGCAAAAGACCGCCCCAAAACCTATATGGTGGTCACCTTCGGGCTGGAACACCGGGCCGAGTCCCCGCGCATCGACATCGCCACCGAACCCTACCCCAACCGGTGGACCCATCATCTGCTGCTGTCCGGGCCGGAGGAGATCGACGCCGAGCTGATGGGCTGGTTGCGGGAAGCCTACCTTTTTTCGGCCGAAAAGGGCGGGCGCCGCAGGAAGGGGGGATGACGGCCCGTTCTTCGGCCGGTGCGGCCTCTTCCGGGGCTGGCGGGAAGGAGCCGGCTGCCGTCCGGGGCGGGTCAGAATTCCCCTTGCCCGGGCGCCGCTTTTGGGCTATAATAGGTAAAGTGTATCTGACAGATCCCCGGCACTGCCCGGTTCTGCTAAAAAGCAGCGTCTGCAGCGCTGCTCAGCCTGGGAATATGCAAAGGATTCCTGCGGTTTCGCGCCGTGAATTCGCTGCTTTTTGGCGATTTTCCGGCACTTTTTGATTTGTCCGATACATCCTGGGACTGAAAACAGGGGGAGAGGGCATGGCGAAAGATAAACTGAAAACCGTCTATGTGTGCACCCAATGCGGGGAGACCAGCCCCCGGTGGCTGGGGCGATGCCCTTCCTGCGGGGCCTGGAACACCATGGTGGAGGATGTGGTCGCGGAGCCGGCCAAGACATCTGCCAAAGCGGCGGGACAAAGCCGCACCCCGGGGCAGACCAGCCTCAAGCCGCTGAAACTAAACCTGGTCAGCACGACCGAAGAAAAAAGCCGGATCGTCACCGGCATCGGGGAGCTGGACCGGGTCCTGGGCGGCGGCATCGTGCTGGGCAGCGTGACCCTGATCGGCGGTGAGCCGGGCATCGGAAAATCGACGATCCTGCTGCAGCTTTGCGGCGAGGTCAGCCGTTCGCTGGATGTGCTGTATGTCACCGGGGAGGAATCGGTGCGGCAGATCAAGCTGCGGGCTGTCCGGCTGAACGTCCCGCAGGAGAACATCTCCCTGGTGGCCGAAAGTGATGTGGACGAGATCTGCGGCCTGATCGAAGCGACCAAGCCCGGTCTGGTGGTCATTGATTCCATCCAGACCATGCGCTGCGCGGACATTGCCTCCTCGTCTGGCACAGTGTCCCAGGTCAAGGAAAGCACCGCTCGTTTTTTGAATGTGGCCAAAACCTACGAGATCCCCACCTTCATTGTGGGCCACGTCAACAAGGACGGCGCCATCGCCGGCCCCAAGGTCATGGAACACATTGTGGACACGGTGCTGTATTTCGAAGGGGACAAGACCCTGCCGTACCGGGTGCTGCGGGCGGTCAAGAACCGATACGGTTCCACCAACGAGATCGGTATGTTCGATATGACCGGCCGCGGGCTGGAACAGATCGAAAATCCTTCCCAGGTCATGCTGGAAGGCCGGCCGCTGGGGATCAGCGGCACCTGCGTGGCCTGCGTGATGGAGGGCACACGCCCGGTCCTGAGCGAACTGCAGGCGCTGGTCACCAAGACATCCTTCCCCAGCCCGCGGCGCACGGCCAGCGGGTTTGACTACAACCGCATGTACCTGCTGCTGGCTGTGCTGGAAAAGCGGACGGGACACTTTTTCGGCAACCAGGATGTCTACCTCAATGTGGTCGGCGGTCTCCGCCTGGAAGATACCGCCTGCGACCTGCCCGCCTGCCTGGCGATGGCGTCCAGTCTGCTGGATCTGCCGATCCCCGAAAAGACGCTTGCCATCGGGGAGGTGGGCCTGGGCGGGGAGATCCGCAGCGTGCCGCACCTGGAGACCCGCCTGCGGGAAGCCCAGCGCGTCGGGTTTGACACCGCCATTGTGCCCAAACACAACCTGCGGCTGATTGATCCCGGCCAATACCCGGGGCTTCGCCTGGTCGGCGTGGCGTATCTGCGCGAGGCCGTCAACGCCATCAAACTGAAAGATTAGCCGGCCGGCACCCGCAGACAGATCCGATCAAGCCCGTTTAAGAGAAAAGGAGCCAGAAACCATGAGCCAAACCAAAAAGCAGCCCGGCAACGGCGCCAAGCCGGCGGCAGGCACCCCCATTCTGAACCCCATAACCAAGCAGCCGGTGTCCAACCCGGCGTTGGATAAGGCCGGCAAGGCCCTGCGGGAAAACAACAACCCCCAGAACCTCAACCTTGTGATCAACGAGGTCACCCGTTCTTTTTTCCTGATCCCGGCAACGGTCAACTGGAACGGCAGCGCCCCCAAACCGGACCAGAACGGGCGGGTCGTTTTGCCCAAGGATACCAAAATCACCTTTTCGGTGATCAAGTCGGACAGCGGCAAGGCGTACTTCCCGGCGTTCTCCTGCGAGGCAGAGCTGCGCAAGGGGAAGTTCCCCCATGCCAACCAGGTCATGCTGCTGCGTTTTGACGACTATGCGCGAATGCTGCAGCAGAATGAGCAGATCAGCGGTTTCGTGGTGGACCCTTTCGGCAACAATCTTCGGTTTGAATCGCCGATGGTGGCCTCCATCAAGCAGCAGCACGACGCCGCGGTGGCCCGCGCCAAGGCCGGGCTGCGCCCGACCCAGGTCAAGGCAGGGGACAAGGTCACCCTTGTCGAACCCAGCCTGTACCCGGACAAGCTGCTGGACCCGCTTTGCGAAACGCTGGCCGGTATTGACACGGTGGCCGCCGCCTACCTGCAGGTTATGCTGGTGAACGATACGACGCGGTATTACCTGGTCGTGCTGGATGCGCCGCGCAATGACCAGATGCTGCTGGCGGTGGCCAAAGCGGCCCACGCCTACCTGACCGATCCGGAACGAAAAATGGAAATCAACTTTACAACGTCGGATTCCGTACTGGGCCGGCAGGGAATGCGGGACAGCGAACCCTTCTACATCCGCGGGAAAGGCCGTGTGGACAACCTGGATGAGGAGGAAGACGAATGACCCGCCGCCTGCTTGACTGCACCGCCAGCGAGCTGCGCACCTTTCAGAAGGACCAGCTGCTGGAATCCATCGCCGGGTGCGAAGGCCGCGTGATGATGTGCGAGACCATCGGCATCACCCCGCCGCTGCTGGGCGATGTGACCAACGCTGAATATGCGGCGGCGCTGGGGGCGGATATCCTGCTGCTGAACATGTTCGACGTGCAGAACCCGCGCCTGGAGGCCCTGCCTGAATCTTCGCCCCGGGAGACGATCCGCACCCTGAAACGCCTGACTGGCCGTGTGATCGGGATTAACCTGGAACCGGTCGATCCCCGGATCGCCGCCGGCAACGCGGGAACCTTGTGGGAGATGACGCCCGGTCGGCTGGCCACGGCGGACAACGCCCGTCTGGCGGCCGATATGGGGGTGGACCTGATTCTGCTGACCGGCAACCCCGGAAACGGCGTTGCCAATGAAGCGATCCTTGCCACCCTCAGCCAGCTTAAGGCGGCGGTGGGCGACCGGGTGATTTTGGCGGCCGGAAAGATGCACGCAGCCGGCCTGCCGGGTCAGGGCGGCGCAAACATCATGACGGCCGAGGATGCGCAGGCATTTATGGAGGCTGGCGCCGATATTGTGCTGGTCCCGGCACCCGGCACCGTTCCCGGCATTACGGTCGAAATGGTTCACCGGCTGGGGGCGGTCATCCACCAGCACGGCCGGCTGATGCTGACCGCCATCGGTACCTCTCAGGAAGGGGCAGACCCTTCGACCATCCGGCAGATCGCACTCTGGTGCAAGATGGCCGGCGCGGACCTGCACCACATCGGGGATACCGGTGTGCCGGGCATGGCCTTGCCGCAGAACATCCTGGCGTATTCCATTGCGATCCGCGGCGAGCGCCATACCTACCGCCGCATGGCAACGTCCGTCAATCGCTGACGACCGCCATCTAGCTTAAAATGCAAAAGACCTCCTGAGTAAGCCGGAATGAACCCGGCTCTCGGGAGGTCTTTGTCGCAGCTGCATCCGGATCTGTAACTGT
>LHCFC01400__coassemble_6446_pt1 | contig 4084 bp, 4 predicted proteins | sample LHCFC01400__metabat2_high_PE_054 | metagenome-assembled genome bin LHCFC01400
TGTCCGATATAGTCATGAGATGAAAGGGGGGATTCCTGCGATTATTGCAGGAATCCCCCCTTTCTATTCGAACTTGTCTTGTCTAGCTCCTGACTTTGGGTAACTTGGTGCTTGAAACTGTCAAGAACAAGAGTGTAGACTATGAGTACAACGAGCTGAACCAGCTCGTGAAAAAGACCACGTCCACCAACGATACCTACACCTACAGCTACGACAAACCCGAAAACCCCGGCACCGAGGATAAGGACGACAAGAAGGCAAATGGCAAACCCGCTCTGCTTTTTCAGGATGCGGCTGAGACGATTGTCTGCGGCAGGGCGTTCCGCTTCGTGCAGCGATCAGATCATATCCTTTAATCGGGCAATGTCTTCATCGGTGCGGTTGCCGTAGATCCTGACCTGGACGAGCGCTTGCTCCAGCGTCTCGAACTCACTGTCGGTGAGGACGATGTCGGCGGCCCCGAAGTTTTCCTTTATCCGTTCCGCCTTCCGCATCCCAGGGATCGGCACCAGAAAATCCCATTTGTGCAGCATCCAGGCCAGCGAGATCTGGGCGGGCGTTGCCTGTTTGGCCTCGGCGAACCGGCGCAGCAGATCCAGCAGTGGCTGGTTGGCGTCCATGTTCTCTTTGGAAAAACGAGTGATGACCCGGCGCACATCGTCGCCGGTATAGCTGTCACGGCTGGTATACCGGCCGCTCAGGAACCCGGCACCCAGCGGGGAGAAGGGAACAAAACCGATCCCCAGTTCCCGACAGGCCGGCAGGACATCCTTTTCAAACATACGCTCCATCATCGAGTATTCGCTCTGAATGGTCGTGATCGGGGTAACGGCGTGGGCTCGGCGCAGTTCCTCCTCGGTGGCCTGGGACTGCCCCCAACCCCGGATCTTGCCCTCGCCGATCAGTTTTCCCATAACACCGGCGACTTCCTCTACCGGAATGGTTTTGTTGACGCGGTGCTGATAGTAAAGATCCACATAGTCGGTGCCCAGCCGTTTCAAGGACGCTTTGAGATGGGCCCGGATGGTTTGTTCGAGATTGCCGCCGTCCGGGATGTGCAGCTTGGTGGCAAGAATTACCTGCTGCCGAAACGGCCGGATTGCCTCCCCGACCAGCGTTTCGTTTTCACCGGCAGCATAGCTTTCCGCCGTGTCAAAAAAGGTGCAGCCCAACTCGTAGGCAGTGCGGATCAGCCGAATCGCCTCCCCGCGGTCCGGGCCGGGACCGTAGCCGTGGCTGAAGCCCATGCACCCCAGTCCGATGGCGGATACGGTTACGGCGTTCTGTCGCCCAAGGGTACGTTTTTTCATTGTGCGCTCTCCTTTATTCGGTGTGTCTGGCATGGCTTGCCATGCTTTCCTTTACATAGTCGATGAACTTTTCCGCTGCCAACCCGAAAGGCTGTTCACGCCGCCAGGCGAGAACGCTGGTGGTCTGCAGCGGCGGGTCAAGGGGACGATAGGCGATGGTGGCGGGGTTCCAGTTGCGCAGCGTGCCTTCAATGTTCAGGGAATAGGCCAGGCCACTGGCCACCATCACCGAGCTGTTGACAGACAGGTTGGAGGTGAACAGGACCTGCTGCGGGTCATAGCAGCGGCCAAGCCAGTTGACGACCACATTCCGGGCGTTGGAACGGCGCGGCAGAATCAGCGGCAGACCGCGCAGGTCTTCCGGCGTGACGGCGCTTTTCACAGTCAGCGGCGCATCCGGGGCCATCGTCACCACCCAGCGCTCCGTTGTCGGCATACGGATGTATTCGTATCGGTCGATCTCCACTGGTTCCAGAAGCAGACCCACATCGGTCAGGCCGCTCTCCATCCGTTCTTTGATATGGTCGGCGGTGGCGGTGTACAGATCGAACTGTACCCGCGGGTACCGGGCGTGAAAGCTGCGGAACAGTTCGGGCAGCAGCCGCACGCCGTCCAGATCACCGCAGCCCACGGCCACGGTGCCCTCCACATCGGCGGCCTGCTCGCGCAGTTCCCGCTCGGTCTTGCCAGCCAGCTCCAGGATCTCCTTGGCACGGCGGCGCAGCAGAACGCCCTCGGCGGTCAGGGTGATCTTGCGCTTGCCTCGCTCGAACAGCCTGACCCCCAGTTCTTCCTCCATCTGTGCCAGCTGGCGGCTCAGTGTCGGCTGGGAAAGGTGCAGCGCCTGCGCGGCGTGGGTGACGTTTTCCTCCCGGGCGACCGCCAAAAAATAGTGCAAAACACGCAGTTCCATACAATACCTCCCGGCGTTCCTTATAGCCTTATAGAAGGAAAGAAGAATTTGTTGTTCTCATTGTCATTGTACGCCGAATTGTTTTGCATGTCCAATACCTGGTTTTTATGCTGCATAATGCCTGCCGGCTATGGTGGAAGGCCCCGCCCGGGCACAGGAACCGGCAGCGCAGGGCCGTGTCCGGACGGGATCTTTGCTATTCAAAAAATGTATCGAGCACGATAAAACATAAGTATTTTACACCGGCGGATTCGGCCTCTATAATGAAATCATACCGACAGCAAATCAAGAAAGGACGATGACACGCTATGAAAAAGCAACATTCCCTCCTGCTGGCCGCCCTGACCCTGAGCCTTTCCGCCTGTGGCGGCGCGGCCTCTTCGGCAGCGGAACCCACCGCCGCCCCCACCGAGACCCCGACCGCGACCGAAACGCCCGCGCCGACCGAGACGCCCGCCGAATCCGAGACCGCGGCCACAGAGGCGGCCGGCGAAACGGCTGAAGCGACCGATGCGGCAGGGGAGAGCGGAGTCCTGGTGGCCTACTTCTCCTGGTCAGGCAATACCGAGGCGATGGCAAACCTGATCGCCGAGCAGACCGGCGGCACACTGTTTGAGATTGCCCCCGCCACCCCCTACACCGATGATTACGACGCCCTGCTGGACGTGGCCCAGCAGGAACAGGCCGAGGATGCCCGCCCCGAGTTGGCCGCGAGCGTCGAAAATTGGGACAGCTGCGACGTGATCTTCGTCGGCTACCCCGACTGGTGGAGCGATGCGCCGATGGTGATTTACTCCTTCCTCGAAAGCTATGACTGGACCGGCAAGACGCTGGTACCCTTCTGCACCTCCGGCGGCAGCGGGTTTGGCCGCAGCCTGGACCGTCTGTCCGATTCCGCTCCCGGCGCGACGATCCTGGAAGGGCTGCATGTCTCGGGCAGCAGCGCCGCCGGTTCCGGCGACCAGGTTGCTGAATGGATCGCGGGCCTGGGGCTGTAAAGCGACCGTCCTCGCCTTCCCGCTTCCCGGAGCGGCTCGCGCAGGTGCGGCGGGAGGTACACAGCCATCACTGCCCGCGGCTGCTGCCGGTCGGCGAATCGCCCACCGGCTATGGTGTCGTTTTTGTAGAGACCCCAGCTGGTGCGGTACTGTCGCTCCGCCGCTGGCAGCCGGGCTGCGACAGCACGGTGGGCTGGCCGCAAGACTGTGCTGCCCTTTCGCTTCGCTCGATACTTGAAGGGAAAACTTATTTACTCTCCCCGGCAGGGCTGGGGGGGCAGACTTTACTGAAGCATGCAACAGAAAAACGCCTGTCTGCAGCCGTCACAGGGCTGCGGGCAGGCGTTCTTGAGTTCCCGAACAACAGGACCGCCATCTCGTGGAAATGTCGAAAAGGGAACACCTTTGAGTATATACTTATGAACCAAATGGAACTTCCCGATTGCCTGCCGCCATGGTAGGATACGGGCAGAACACAAAAGAAATGAGGCATACACAATGAAAGTCCTGCTTGTCAACGGCAGTCCGCACAAAAACGGCTGTGCCTGCTCGGGGCTGCGGCGGCCGGTTACGGCGCCGTTGCCTTTGTGCGCCGCGGCCTGCCGGATTATTTATTGTACCGCACCCGGTTCGGCTTTTTTGACGATTCGGAACCGCTCGTCTTTTTCTTTGCCGATTCCCTTGCAATCCTGGCGCTGTTCGTATTTGCCGGCTACTGGCTGGCCCGGCTGGCGCAAAGCGCGGGGAAGGCGCGGAAAATGTGAAAATTCTGCGCAGGAGCGCAGCTTCTTGCCAAGCGGAACGAGATGCGCTACAATATACCTGTAAGTTTATACTCACAGGGAGGGCGCAGACCATGATGT
>LHCFC01400__coassemble_10457_pt1 | contig 2794 bp, 3 predicted proteins | sample LHCFC01400__metabat2_high_PE_054 | metagenome-assembled genome bin LHCFC01400
CGCAGCGTCTTCAGGGCCTGAGCCCGTCCCCGGCGCCGAGCGCCCCCAGCACCGCCCCGATCTCCCCCTCAAGGCAGATCGACCGGCCGGCGATCTGCCCGGGGGCCCGGGCGTCCCGCAGGTTGATGCAGGCGTAGACCGCCCTGGGGTTCTCCGCCGTCATCCGCCAGAAGGGATACTTGATGATGACCGGGGTGTTCATTCCCACCCCCAGTTCCAGGCAGAGGAGCCGGGCGCCCCGGTGCCGGCGCAGGAACTCCTCGTACCGGGCCGCGGCGGCGTGCCAGCCCTCGTCCTCCACAAAGCTGTCGTCGGCCCGCAGGTTCATCGTCATGGGCCGGCCGCAGACCGGGCAGCGGGGCACCAGCCCGGCGGGCACCGCCATGGCGGGGGCGCGGCCGGCCGGGGGCAGCAGCTCGCCCGCCCCGACCCGGAACCCCTGGGCCTCCACCATCCGGCGCACCGGGCCGGCGTTGTCGTAGGTGGCGGCGTGGCAGGGGCCGGAGCACTGCCACAGCCCGTAGTCCCCCTGGGTGTAGAACAGCCGGCGCTTGTCAAACCCGGCTTTCTGGAAACAGTGGTCCACGTTGGTGGTCAGCACAAAATAGTCCTTGTCCCCCACCAGCCGCAGCAGGTCCCGGTACACCGGCCTGGGCGGGTCCAGATAGCGGTTGATGTAGATATACCGGCTCCAGTAGGCCCAGTGTTCCTCAAAGGAATCGAAGGGGTAAAACCCGCCGGCATACATGTCCCGGAAGCCGTACTTTTGAATGAAATCCCCGAAATAGCGCGCAAACCGGTCCCCGGTATAGGTGAAGCCCGCCGCGGTGGAAAGCCCCGCCCCGGCGCCCACCAGCACCGCGTCCGCCGCCGCCAGCTCCTGCCGGAGCCGGGTCAGATCATCGCAGAAGGCGCCGGTAGATCTCTTTGTCGCTGTCCTTGAAAACATTGAAGATCACCTCGATCTGGTGTGGGTGCTGCCGCTGCCAGGCGCGGACCGTCTGCAGGGCGATCTGCGCCGCCAGCTCGTTGGGAAAACGGAATTCCCCGGTGGAGATGCAGCAGAACGCCAGGCTGTGCAGCCCGTTTTCCGCCGCCAGCTCCAGGCAGGACCGGTAGCAGCCGGCCAGCAGCGCCCGGTCCTGCGGGGTCACCCGGCCGGCAATGATGGGGCCGACGGTGTGCAGCACATACCGGCAGGGCAGGTTGTAGGCTTTTGTGATCTTGGCCCGGCCGGTGGGTTCCTCGGCGCCCTGCGCCGCCATGAGTTCCGCGCATTCCAGCCGGAGCTGGACCCCCGCGTAGGTGTGGATCGCATTGTCGATGCAGCCGTGGCAGGGCACAAAGCAGCCCAGCATCCGGCTGTTGGCCGCGTTGACGATGCCGTCGCACCGCAGCGTCGTGATGTCCCCCTGCCAGAGATAAAGCCCCGGCTGCACCGGCGTTAAGTCCCGCAGGTCGGTGACCCCCCGCTCCGCCAGCCGCGCCTGCAGGTAGGCGTCCTGCGCCTTCAAAAACTCCTCCCTTGCCGGGACAGGCGGGCGCACATTCATCAGGCTCCGCAAGAGGCGCTGTTTTTCCCGCCTGCCGGCAGGAATCCCGATGTCTCTGTATTCGTCTTTTTCCTTCAGCAAACACCGGATCAGAAAATCCAGCCGCTCGGGCCCTGTCTGTGTCATGGCCGCTCACCTCCTGTGTTTCGGGCTGCGCCCGCCGCCCCGGCACCCGGAACAGGCCCCGCAAGGCGGCGCTTGCGGGGCGGCTGTCCGGGCCGGGTTTCGGCAGGGGCTTTGCCTGTGGTTCTATTGTAATCCACTTTGCCCGGGCTGTGAAGTACGCACAATTTTGTGGCCTGGTCACCGGCCCGTAACCATCAGAACTTGCCGTTGCGGTTCTGCCAGGTGGATTCGTCGGCGATGGTCTCCATCACATCCCAATGCTCGGCGATCTTGCCGTTTTCCACCCGCCACAGGTCATAGTAGCTGGTGGGGGCCCCGCCGTAGCTGCCCTCGCTGACGGCCAGCACAAAGTTGCCCTGGGCCAGCACCTGGTGGGTGGTGGTGTAGATCATCTGCACGCCCTGCTCGGCCAGCTCGGCCAGCGCGGCGCCCAGGCCGGAAACGCCGTCGGCGATGGCCGTGTTGTGCTGGATGTAGGCGTCCCCCGCAAAGTAATCGGCGGTCTTTTCGGGGTGCCGGCCCTGCATCACATCCACAAGGAAAGCCTCCACCAGCCGGCGGTTCTCCTCGGTCTTGTCCAGGTCGGCAACCCCGGTGGCGCCGTCGATCTGGCTGTGGCCGGAAGGGTTCGGCCCGGCGGCCAGCGGGGCCAGGTTGTCCCAGTGTTCGGCGATCAAGCCCGCCTCGTCAAAGCGGAAGATGTCGAACGCCACCTGCTCGCCGGCGCCGGCAAAGTTGTAGACGGTCTGCAAAAACACCTTGTCGCCGTCCTCAAAGGCCCGGATGTTGCGCACGGTGGTCCTGACCGGCGCGGCGGCCAGGTAGGCCACCGAGCCGACAAAGGCGTCCCGCCCGGTGCCGTAGGCCAGGTTGTGCTGGATGTACCCTTCGGCCAGCAGGTCTCTGGCCGCCCCGGTGTCGCCGGTGGCAAAGGTGTGGATCAGTTCAAGGACTTTCTGGATACGGGTCATCTTGGTTTCCTCCTTATGGGTGGTGCGGTTGGTTCCAAAAAACTTCTGGTGAAAATTCATCGGGCATGTCTCCTTGCCTTGCTGTCCGTGAACTCCGGTGCGGCCGCTTCCTGAGCTCGTGACTCCAGTATAGGCGGCAAGGTT